>JAABUK010000947.1_pt1 | contig 58072 bp, 85 predicted proteins | sample 5559141 | NCBI WGS metagenome assembly JAABUK01 (sample SAMN10711869, study PRJNA513367) | rock metagenome | isolation source: Antarctica rocks | place: Antarctica: Victoria Land, Pudding Butte nord | collected 2016-01-03
AATGTACCGCAGAATCCGTCGCAGAACTGCCGCAGAATACAAGTAACAATTGTGTATTAATCAAAGTAATAATCCATGCAGATCAAAAGTAGTAATCCGCAAATAACAATGGTTTTGCGGATCTGAGAGGCTCCGCAGAATCGGTAATTACTAATTAATAATTACTAATCATATTGAATTAATTAATACTGCGACGTACTCTGCCTTGCGCAGCGTGAAAAGGCCTTAAGTTTGAAATTTTGCCTTCAGTCCCTGCCGGTCAATATAATATCGATATTATATGGATATAATTCACGAATACGGCGTTTTCTGCGAATACACTGTACATTATGTATTGTATCATACTGATACATGTATTATATACACTGTAGACCCATCCCTAGGTATCTGCTTTTTCTCAGTGGTATCTGCTTTGCCTCGGCGCAGCCGAAGGCGCAGGTAAGGGGAGGTAAGGGGAGGTAAGGGGAGGTAAGTGGAGCTGTGGGTTGTCTTTGTCTTTGTCTGCCGTCAAAGTCAAAAAGCCAAATAGCAACCACTCCGGCAACTTTTTGGGCACTTGCAAGTGTTGCAGGGGCTTGCTGCAGCTGCGTGCACAAGCTTTGCTTCAATTGACAGCAAAGGTTGCTCAACAAGCAAACTCCTTATCTTTTGTGAAATGCTCTGGCTAACAGCACACTGCTCTGCTTCACAAACTGGATATTCCAAAAGAAAGCTGGCCTGATTTCACATACAGCACTGCCCTCTTGAGAGCTGCTTGCCTGAGGTTTTTGCTTGCTGCACAGCAGCAACCTTTCCCTCCTGCTGACAACAGATTTCTAGGTCAACGCATGCGCACAGTCAAAGCTGTGCAGCTAGCGCTACGGTTATCTGCCGCATTGGTCCCACCCAAACACGCGCTCGATGGTGTACTACGCCTAGCTGGCCGTACCCCCAGTCAGATTGAGCTGTCGTCGCACACGAACTGTTCTGCTAAAGCAAGCACTAGTGCCGGTTTTGGATACAGACTTTTGACTGCTACTGTATATGATATTTAGGAGCCCCACATACGTAGTATCCTCTCTGTGTGGCCACAGTATTGTACGGATTCTCCAAAAGGTAGGGAGGGAGAAGGTGTTCCTGCTTTGGGGTGAAATGGACTGTCAAAAGTGCCACAACGTGCTGCTGCCAACAAAGCCTGCATATGCAGGTGCGAGTAAGCTTAATCGCAAGGCCTTGGCTGCAGGCTGAGTTGTGTGGAATCCAAGCTGTCCTCACAACGCCAGGAGGACTAAGGAGACCTGTTTGCTGATTCGGAGACGTGCTATGCTAACTCAGGGCTTAGCTAGCAGTCTCAATTACGCCGTAAACTGTTACTACGCTTCCTAGCAGATGCAGGGTACTGTTGGTTTTCAAACAATGGACTAAATCCGGAGTTGCAACAGTCTACGCCGCTCAAGCGCGTCACGACAGCCACTGAACCATGATGCAGCGATGCTGCAGCTGTCTCATTGCATAGCGGGTTATGACCCATATCGTAGCCAGCAGAGTCTAGCAGAGCGAGATGAGAGGCATCTTCAGGTGCTGTTGCTTTTCGCCTCCGCGGATCCTACAATCCCAAGACTCGTGTTCTCTCATCGGGCACGATGAATTGTCGACCAAGTCGATCTCCAAACATCCTCAGGTCCGCGACCAAGCTTGCGATCGAGTCTGCTCCCCTGAGATCGACTGTAAGATGCCTTCCTAACCCTACGACCTGACCATGTGTGCAGAGTTCTGTCTGCCCCAGTATCACCAAAAGTGCTCAAAGGAAGAGCTGGTGGTCGCTGCGCCGTGCTAGCAATGGTCACAAGGACTGGTATGTGCTGGCCTTGAGCTTGCTGCCTAGCCTGAAGCGGCTTTTGCTATTGCCACTTCCTTACTTAAGAGTCATGCTTCACAGGCTGCTGGACCAAGATGCCTACACTGCTCAAGAGCACTCCAGTTCCAAACATGGCTCTGCTGCATTCAACAAGCAGTCTGCAGCAACAAAGGTGCAAAGTCAAGTGCATTTGCATGATCAGCGTCCTTAGAAAGAAAGGAGCCTTGTAGTGCAAAGACACAAGACTATTGGTCGTGTAAGCGCAGAAGCACATGGCTGTGTATGGACAGTAGCTGTGGATCGGTGCAATACTTGTGTACTTCTGTTACATGCACAGCGCTTATTGACTCATAAGCAAATTGTTTCTTGCCAGCTATGCATAAGAGGTTGAGCTTGCCTTTCCGGGCATGGAAGACTTCATCACACAACTTGTCACAGAATGCTGTGTGGCACGTCCCCAGCCATGCGGGGAGATCATGTATATGCAGAAGCGCTGTCTTTGACCTATCATCAGACCTTGATTGGGTCATTGCTTGCATATGTGTAGGCGGACTCTGTACAGCTCTCAAGCCCGCAAATCAAGGCTCAGTATGCAAGCGAGAAGGTCAGACGCGCTATACTTCCTGCCTGGCTGCTAGTACAGTCACTGTCGTAATGCAAGCTTGCACATGCATGTCAAAGTATTCTATGCGTTCTTGGCCGCATGACAAGGTTGTTTTAGATACAAGCATGCTTGCTAGCTGTGCAGGCACCTCTGATGGTTCATGCATCATCAACTGCATCAGAGCCAATTGCGCCGCACCCCAAACCCACAGTGGATGTTGGTGACGGCTACGAAAGGACACCATTTCGTCATGATGTCAGGTGGTGTAAGGACAGGAGCAATCGCAAACTTTCAGCTGGAGGCACAGCAACTGTGTACAGGTGGGCATTTGTACCATGGCAAGATGCACACAATTTAGTTACCCTGTCATGCCTATGTTTTGAAGGATTTGTCATGGCAGCCTCACATCTGGCTCCTTCAGCCCTTGTTTGGTATATTTTTAAATCATGCAGAAAGAAAGAAAAAGAAAATACTACACCTTTTGGTGTCAATTTGATGAGAAGCCAAGTATTATACCAGGCTGCCCATGGTCTGATTCATGTATGATACACACTTGGTGCATGAGCAATACCTGTATGGTACCTGCACTATCAGCAATACTGTCAAGCCACAACGATACACCTTGGCACAAAACAATGCTGTGGCTGTAGGGGTGAGATAATGCACAATTTGCCTGAGGACAGCTCACATGACTCAGCAGCACCAAGCAGCACTGCATCAGCAGCAGTCACACATGTTGCGGTCAAGGCGCTGAATGTTGAGCAAGGGGACAATGCTCAATTGGCTCAACATGAAGGCAGGGTGCTTGCCAGCCTGAGTAGCAAGGAGTATGTCCCTGACTTTCACGGATACTATACAGACCCAGACACACAGCGATGGCACAGACGAGCATACATTCTCACAGAGTAAGTCTGAATGGCATTTGGCTTGTGGGCTCTAAAGCTTGCCTGTCTAGCCAGATGGACAGCGCCACAATTGTTGGTGCAGTGATGCATGAAGTCTCCACTGCGCTTCAGCGCTGGCTTGCTTGCATGCTGTGGAACCACCTCTGCTCATAAGGAATGCCTGCTGCTGCCATGGGACGCAAGCTTGCTTGAGTCTCACTCAAGTCACAGTCATACTTAAGTCTCACCTCTCATAATGACTTGTTTCAGTCAATTCAGCATTCTCAGAACTTCCCCAGTTATTGTCTGTTGACTTCTTTGATTAGCCTACAGACAGGAAATACAATTTGTCTGATTCATTCATGCTGAGAGATGTGTCAATGGCGCAGGCTCGTGCCAGGCACGAATCTGGATGACATGTGTTACAAGGTGCGCAAGGCTTCAAACCGCATGACTGATGAGACAAAAGTGAAGAAGCTGAGGCAGTGGATGTGGGCCCTCACAATGCATGTGGTCCTGCGCCTGGCTCAGGTACTCTCACACCTTTGTCTTGCAGTGCAGCATCAATACACACAAGTACATCTTGCAACTTCTTCTCAAGTTGTCTTGTCTGGTCCTGAAGTGTGACCAAAAGCTCAAGGCTTGCATGGCAGTGCTAGTTCTGCCATTGCTTAAAGCAACATTCTGTCTTGAATGTGTGCATACAAGATCAGACTTGGATTGGGTGTAGTGGCATGCCCTGCGGTTCACAGACATGTCTTGAGTTCAAACAAAGTCAACCACCATTGAGCATTTCACCCTAGTTTTCCGTACTGCATGGCACACTCAGTTAAGCAGGAACGCATTCATGGTAGCTATGTGGCAAATGTGGTTTCCTGCTGTGTTTCTGCTGCAACTGCCGCCTGACCCACGTGAACATCTATTGAGTCGTGGTGGGACCACAGGCATTGGAGGATGTGCACAAGGAACGTAGTCACAGAGACATCAAGGCAGGCAATGTCATGGTGTCTGGCTGGAACAGTGGCCAGGAGCTCAAACTGCACCTCATTGACTGGGCCAATAGTCGGCTGCATGACGAAGGTCAGTAAACATACAGTGTGTTAGTAAAATGAACAGGCTTGGCCAGCAGCAGCTGTGTTCCCATTGATGCATCATGAACACCTAAGGATTTGGGCGGCAGCTTCCTGTCAAAACACACTGGCAGGGCTCATAAGGCTTCAATTCCCGCTTGACCTTGCGCTCACACTCAAGGACTTTCTCCTGAATGCCCTAAAGCAATGCTGCATTGGTCTTACGAGTGCAATCACACTCAGTGAGCAGGGATAGTTCCTGTCTATTAGACTTACTGCAGACTTAGTTTGTGGAGCCCAGACTCGCAGCACCTTGAGTGACTGTCAGCTGTTGTGCTCCCCAACAGTTGACTAACCTCAGTCTAACCTAACTTCAGCCTGGCCTAACGTGTCCCAAGGGTACCCAGTCTTCAGCTTCTGCCTATCTGACAGCTTGTCCACTGCATGCAGAGCACCTGCTGAACGAGTACTGCACGCCAGAGTACAGCGCACCACAGCTCATAGCAGCCATCACCTGCCTGCCTGCACCCGTCATGGATGACGCAGCGTGCGACCTGTGGAGCCTTGGAGTGATCATGTTCCAGCTGCTGGTCAGTACAGTCTGTGGTCCTCAGGTAATTCCCTGCGTGTGAACAAAGCCTGCTGCACAAACTGTGTGCTACCAGCACGACTACCAGCATGACTGACTGCACACTGTGATAGCATATAGTTTTTATTTTTTTCATTTGATAATTTACATCCTGGGGTGTGGACCCAGTCGTGACTCATCAGACAAGCACAGGTGTGTACAGTTGCTATGATGGCTGATCTCTCTGTATTTTGCGCTGTTATTGTAAGCTAGTGGGCTGACACGCCAGACATGCTGTGTGATTGCTTGGGGTGATGTGGTCTGCAATGTGGCGACGTATGCTCTCTGTGCGGTGAATGTCCATGCTCTGCACAAACATTCAGTTGATGTTAACCTGCATTGATATGGCGCGCAATATCAGGGCAGTATACGAGGCCATGCGCTGTTGCTTGAGCAGTAATTGTGCCTGACTTACAGGTACCGTTTGAGCCCAATTATGATGAGCTGGGTCACCTGGTGGGGGCAGATCGGGTGAGAGGAATCCAGACCAGTGTTCAGCAGCAGCAGGCAGACTGGGTAAGTCCAGAAGACACAGCTTGCCTCCTCAAGGCTTGACACTCATGTCCTTTCTAGACTGCAAAACATGGATAACGCCCGCTGGACAAGAGCTGCATGCACTGCATATTCTGGGTGCGTATGTGCCTGGTCACGAGGCTGTTGTTGATGTGAAGAGAGTCATCAAAGATGCATACACAGCATGTTATCCTCATGCGTGCATGTACAAGTCAGCAGCTAGGATGTCAGCACGCCAGCAACTGCCCTCTGAGAGAACTCAGACATTGTTTTGCTGTGCAGGCAATCAAGAACCCAGCCTACAGTACAGAGGCAGCAGGCACTGCTGACAGCTGTGAGTCTGCGCAGCCCTGGCAGCTTGCAGCCATGCAGACAGCTGCAGACTTTGGAGACAGCAGCAAAGAGGCAGCTGAGCGTTATGTGCATGCAGCAGCCCTTCTGTCGGGCATGCTCCATCCACAGGCTGCTCAGCGCATGACTGCCAACCAGCTTGCATCAGATTTGTGGTTGCAACAGGCTGGTAGCAGCCCACTTGGAGAGTGCCCTTTGGCGTGGTGAAATCGAGTGCCTTTGTATCAATATATGGAGTTCGAGTTGTCAGTTTGCAGTTTTGCTCAAGGTCACAGCAGCGATGGCAAACATATGTGCATGCATGTTGTGCAACATTATCCTTTTGGTATCTTTCCTTGCTTTTGAAGATCTGTTGTTGATTTTGTACCTTGGCATGCACTTAGCATACCACAGACAGGTTGTTGAAGCTGGTTGTGATTTAGATGCGACCCCTGTGCAGTTGTCATCACCCACACAGATTGTTCTGCAATGTAACTCATGTGTGATGCTGACAGTCTGCAGCAAAAAAAAAGTTGTCTGAAGTATTTGCATACCTTTCATTGGGACTGCATCACAGGACAAGTGACAGTCACACATGCATTGCCCATGCAAAATCATACTTGCATCAGTAATCACAGTTTGTTTTCCCTCGAAAGCTTATAGCTGGAATTGGATAAGAGATGTTGGCCACATGCGCGGGTCATTCAGCTACAAGGAGACCAACGTAACGTATTCGCAGGTTTGGTCAGTACGGTGACACGATCTGCAGAGATTATTTGTAACACGATATGTAGAAAGGATCAAGTCAAATTCACGGCTTTTAGATCAAAACTTGTCGTGTCATTATGCAGAGCCATGCAAATTGGTTTGCATTCAGAGAAGAAGAAGGATTTTACAAGAGAGAGATGATACCGATGTCATGATAATGACACATTCCTTGCACGTGATCTCTATTACGTTACGTCTACCAGTCAAGCTATGTTAGGTTTCTGTAAGTTTTGTAAACCCTGAACAGGCAAAACCGATACGTTCGCAACACTGTGCATGACTGCCCAGATTTGGTTGGTATGGGGTCTGCAGGTCTGCACCAAGCATGCAAAAATCTGTTTCGACTCAACACTTTTATTCCACGTCCAGATTTGCTGACAACCGTCAGTAAGTCTAGACAAAGAGGTTTCGGGGAGCGACCCCTTGAACTGAAATTCGACGTAGCTGCAGATACAAACTGTTCGCAGCTCTTTCTCGCGAGGTACCGACATACCCCAACCGTCGGTGACTTCGTGTATTTGCTAGAGGACGCTTTTGAGTGCTGCCGGCGGGCTTGCAAACCAGACGAGTGGCCTGAGTATGCCAAGTTTTCCTACGAGGTCGAGGGCGAGGCTGTCCCTTACAGAAACCCAACTCCGTTGATGGTGTCCAGCGTGTTGCCGGTCGACCTCGAATCCTGTCTTGAGAACGAGAACAAGCATGTGTGTGGCTGCGCATTCGTGCTGTTGGTCACAGAAGCATCCTCAGCTGGTCCTATTCTGGTGAATGTTGGAAGTGATGACGCTTTAAAGAGGTCTTATTGCTACGATTGAGCGTGCGTTTGACGAGTCCCATGATGTTTCATGTGTTTTAGGTACTGTTCAGATTACATGTGTTTGTCAAGTGAGATTTCTTGTTCTACACACAATTTGGAAAAATTGAATTCATATTGTGCAGAGCTTTGGAGCGTGGGTATACTACACATCATATCACTCATGCATCAACAGTCTGGATTCTGTAGGCACCCTGAGAACAACAGCAGCAAAACTATGTCTGAGCTTTTACTCTACCCTCATGCTTGGTACGAGCTAGATAGTACTGTTTAAAATCCTGGCAGCAAGCTGATCAATCAAATCTCAGAAGCCGAAACCCGACTAGAAGGCAAGCCATCAAACAGGGTCTGAGTGTGCTAAGCCAACAAGAGCAATGCTTGCATGTGAAGAAGAAGAAGAAGAACTAAATCTGTTGGGCCTTTGCTTTGGTGCTGTCAGCATACTGTATCATGCCTTGCAGCGCTGCTTGTGTTGCACCATCCATACTTTGTGTCAGAGCCTGCAGCACCAAAAGCATTGGACTTGATCTTGGAAAGCTCTAAAACAGGCAGCAGGTAACTGACCAAGGCATGCTGGTTGTGCTGGTATCATAGCAAGGCGTGCAGGCACTACATGCATTTTGCATTGCAGCAAAACCCAACAATCGCAGTTCTTTCATCAAACACATTGCAAGGCCCAAAAATGCTTCTATGGTAGACAGTACATACACTGCTCACTTGACCAGGCCTGCAGCTCAAACACGAGGCTGTGCAATCCAGCATTGACAGCATGCACATCAGTGGGGGTTCACCAAGCAACATACCTGAAATCTAGGAGAGCCAGCGGCCTGCAGTTGCCTGATAGTGTCTGCAAAGACTATGAAGGGATCTATGCTATCTATGGGCGTATCTGTGTCTTCTACATCGCTCCATTCATCTTCAGAGGACTCTTCATCAGCATGCCGCTCGCCCTGCACACAAGCAAAAACTGTCAGTTGAGCAGACTTTAAACTGCTTGCACATACATTGCATCCAAATGTACCCCAGCATGATGGTGCCAAGCAACGTCGAATCTAAATGTACTGCGTTATTGCATGACTGATCTGAGACACAGCCAGAACATTCTATCTTCAAAAAAAGTTTCCATGCTTGCATCTTGGTCAGTGCATGCCTTATGACTGGTCAGCAAGCGGTGGACAAAAGTCAAAACCATCACACAAAAAAGAGCCTGAATGCAAGAGACAGCCATGTGAACAGCCACCTTGAGCCTTCTGGCCTCCTTTGCTAACTGCTGCATGTAATCGTCATCCAACTCTTCATCTTCTTCATCATCCAGCTCGTTGTCGTCATCTGGACCTGACTCAGCAACTTCACTGTCGCCATCACCATCACTGCTGGTGCCATTCAGATGAGCATTTGCATCCTGTGCCGTCAACACTTTCTCAGACAGCAGCACAAACAGTAAGATCAATGTGCCCATACTTTGCATGAGATCTGTTGGAAGTGCCAAGCCCCAACACGCATTTGGCAGGAAGGGGGGGGGTGGACATGTGCAGCCTGGTGAGGGTGGTTGGGGGGCTGAATACATGAAAATATATGGTGAATCAGGAGGTGCTCGTGTTTTGAGGGGGCACAGAACCGCAGACAGCTAGTCAAGCAGATGCAGCAATAGGTTGGGTTCAATCCTCACAGCAGAATGTGTACAGTGGCGAGCCAGAGCCTGCTGTGCATACATTGCATCACACAAACAGGCAGACCACCTCAATCACAGCCATGCATTTCCATACTCTCTGAACTCTAATGAAACATTGGGAAAGGTTTTATATGTAGGGCAGGTTTACACTTAGGCTGTCGGATGTATGTGTACAGTTGATGACTATATATCCAGGGTGTGGGACAAGTGTGAGGCAAACCTGCTGTGCTTTCATCACTTTCAAACAAAAAAACAGACAGAGAAGGGATGGACACATCCATTTTTGGAAAGATACAAGGATTTTGTTTCAGAAAAGGCAGACCTGCTGTTCTTTGAGGGTGGTGAGGAGGCGCATGGTGCCGGCCATCAGCTGTGGCCACGCATTCTGTAGCTGTGGCGGCGTGCTCTCCTGAGGCAGTGCCAAGGAGATGAGACCCAGCAGGTTCACCTTTTTGTCATACATGCGCCCAAAATGCTGCGGGCTGCCTCCTGGTTTGCTGGCAAAGATCATCTGCAACAGAAAAAGTGACATGTTGCCTTGAATGAAAGACCACACATGCTCAATGTGGTTGCACATACTGTAGCCATACATGATTGGATGTTCTAGTGTTGTGCATGTGTGCTTGCAAGCTGTGCACACAACTGGTGTTACAGCTTGGGGTTTTGTGTGAACTGACGACTCTTTGCTGCAGCAGCAGCAGCAGCAGCAGCAGAAGAAGCATGCCAAGGACAGGGAGGTTGAGAGCAAGAGCCAAGTAACAGGGCAATTGGGTGCACTTCTGTATGCACAAAGTCAACAGATTGTGCCTTCCAAAAGCAACAGTCATGGCTGATCTCAAAACACCCAATCTGCAGATGTATCACTTGGAGCTGCAATGTAGCACATGAGAAGGTCTCAAAACATCCACTCTGCAGATGTACAGATTAGGAGCTGCAATATTGCAGTTGAAAAGGTCTCAAAACAATCTGCAGATGTATTGGTTAGAAGCTGCAATGATGACAGATGAGGAGATCACCTTTGCCCAGCTTGTAAGAAAGGCTGGCAGCTGCTGCTGTTGCTGGAGGAATGTGACTGCTAAGCTTGCATTGTAGTACAATGCAGTGGACATGACGTTGATCAGCAGATCCTTTGTTCGTCGCTCTTTAACATGCGGAAGCTTCTGCCATACCCACTGCATCAACCACAAACAACCATTTGCTAATCATAAAATACACCGTCAAGTCCTGACGCATGCAATACTGACAGTGGCTGGGCTTTGGATCTGTCCAAGGCAACTTTTCTGTCAGTGCAAGTCTGCCCATGAGAGTCTGCCCAACGGCACCACAAAGCAGTGTAGACAGGTATGCTAGCGTTGGATGGAGACTTACTGTTGGTAGCTGTGTGAGCATCACTTGGTGGGCTGCATGCAGGCAGGATTGTTTTATATAAAAAGATTACCCTAGTTTTTACAAAATTCAACAGAAGCTGGGTTTTCTAACCAGCTTATGCAAGGCATTCATGTGAACACACAAAAGAGACAACATCCCCTGCAGCATCATTTTTTGAATGGACAATGACGCGCAAGCTGCAGCAAACCAAGCTCGCGAGGTACAAGCTGCTAGTCACGACTGGTGTGTTATAGCCCTCAGATGCAGATAGAACTACTCCGTCTGTCTTGAGTACTGTTTGCATAAGATTATCTTTCCAAGCCGCAACTATAAAAATGTGACTTAGTAGACACAACTATACATATATGTTGAGAATGATCACATTAGAAAGTGCATAGTGAGGCAGACAGGTGCAGTGGATTGGTCTTGCCTGCATGTATAAGGGAAGGCACTCATCTACTCGGCCCCTGCAATTCTGCAGGATGACCTCCAGCAGCTTGGGAGCCGGCTGCATCTCGTCTTCTCCTAGCTCATCACTCTGGAGAGCTTTGCTGGCCATCTCACTCGCCTGTACACCTCACAAACAGGCGAGTTAAGGAAGGCCATCTGCTTCAAATAGTGAGCCTTGTTGGCCATCTCACTCGCTTGTACATCCCGGTGAGGTCTAAAGCAGCTTACTGGTTATCTTGCTTTGCTTTATAGAAGTTGAAGTGCTACAGCTGTGATGCTCTGAACAGGCCTGTCTGGAGGGCGCTGACTTGCATTGCACGCATTTGATGCCTGCTGACTATGCCCTTGTCTTCATGAGTTGTTGTTAGTGTTTACAGATGACGACTATGTGAGTTGATGAAGTCCAACTACGACCCTGGCGAAGATCAGGGCAGGGCAGGGCAGGGCAATCTCCTTGATGTACAGCCATTGTGAGTTCAACATGAATGTATACAGCCACAGCTTCTGTATACCACTGAAAGCTTTGCAAGCCCAACTACGACCCTGGCAAATTGAGTCAGATCAGCCTCTTTTCTGTACGGAGATGTGTCGGTGCAGCACAACGGTGTACAGCTAGAGGTTGTGCATACCTGTGCGTACCTGGCTAATGCGAGAGCAAAGGCTGGCACAGTTTCAAATCAATCAATCAATCAGTCAATCAGTCAATCAATCAATCAATCAATACCTGTGCCAGGTAGTCAGGGCTCTTGCAGGCGAGGAAGACCTCTGTGCCTTTGGAGATGAAGTTGTCCAGGGGCACTAGAATGTTGTCCAGGTAGTCCATGGCCCAGTCATTGTAAGCGCTGTGCAGCAGGGGCCATAAGCTCCACATGCGAGGAGAGATCTGCAACCATTTACAGCCTTGTCAGATCTGGTTTGGAGCAGGTCTGTGAGATCTGCAATTACTCAAAGCCATGTGAGATCTGGTTTGAAAAAAATCTTGTTGAGATCTGCAACTATTCAAAGCGATATGGGATCTGGTTTGAGAACAAATTTTGCTGAGATTTGCGACACCAGTCTACTCTGCTGAGACAATGGCCGCTATGCAATGCGCAGGAGAGGGTGAGTAGCCTACACATCAGAAGTGCCGACACAAGTCAGCTCACTCAACTGCAGCAACTGTGATCATTGTTGCATGCGGATGAACAATGTGGGCATGTAACCATGACAGCAGCATGCACAAGCTTGACTTTGACTCGGCTATGGTGCTGATGATGGTAATAAGGCATTGGGCTGCTAGAAGCCTAGCTCAGGCTCTGAAAAAATGTTTTCTAGATCAGGAACATTGGCATGCAAAATAGACCTTTGGAGCTGGTGACCTAAAGCATGAACTGCTTGGGACAGCATAGCCTTGTCAGACTTGCAACGTAAATTCAAGATGTGGGCCGCAAAGCACACAGTGTGCACCGCAGTGTGCAAAGTCCAACAGGCAATCGAATGACACCTCAGGTGAGAAGTAGGTGAAGTATGAGATCATTTCGAGGATCTCCTCAAACACATCCTGCCCCTCCTCACTGCACATGGCCTGCATGATGGGGAACAGAATCTCCTCCAGCTGGGGGAACAGGTGGGGCAGCCTGCTGACACTGTCCAGCACTGTGCTCAGGGCCCTCAGGCACCCGAAGGCCGCTAGGGCACCGATGTCCTCATCATCTTCTGCTTCGTCTGAGCCCTACAACAGGCGTGCATGAGATTGAGTTGTGTGAGAAGGACTGAGGGGACATGGGCAGTGGCCTGCTGATGCTGTCTAGCGGTGTGCTCAGGCTCTGTAAGCAACTAAACATTGCTCATGCAACGTTTCTGCATCTCTCTGCAATGTCTGATCCATGATCCATGTAGTATTGGACAGTCACTGGTTGTCTGCAGAATTGCCAATGCACAGATGGCCGTGTGGTTTGGTGGGTTCACATGAAATTCATATACAAGACCAAAGCTTTGCTGTACTGGTACTCAACTTTTTGCATGCCAGGGGCATGAGGGATGGTCCTGACACAGCATGCACAAGCCAGCAAGGACCATGCGCAAGCACAGAAGGGCGCATGCAACACCATGTTGAGAATATGCAGACAGAATAGCAGACAGTGTTGGAGTTTGCAAAAGATGGATGGATGGATGGACGGACAAACAGATGGATAGATGGATGGATGGATGAGCAAGCAAGTGAGCGAGCAAGCAAACGAATGAATTCATGCAGACAGAAGAATTGCGCAGGCGCACCTGCATCCTCCAGAATGCAGCAGGTGTTGAGTGAGACCCACTGCGTAAGGAGCCATCTCCTCGTCAAACCTTTCCACCAGAGTCTCTAGGGTGAATATCAGGTCTTCGTTTTCTACCTGCATGACATGAAATGAGCCATGTTAGCCATGGGGAAGTGTCTGCCACAAGAGCCTCTGCCAATGCTAATGGCAGGAATGACAAATATGACAGAACAAAAGCCTTGGGGGTGATCAACAGGCTCAAAGTCTGGCAGGCACTAGAGATACATCCAAGGCTCCACCCTCTATCCAGAAGGATGGTTGCCCACCCCAGACTCCAAAATACTACAGGTGAGGGGGGTTGAGCGGGGCCCGGGGAGGGGGGGGGGGGAACATTTTCCATTGAAACAGAAGCTGCAGGTCACACAGAGAATGCACACCAGCCTGCATGGACATGACCGAGCCACAGCCAGGCAAGCAGAGTCAATCTTGGGAGGCTCACCTCCTGCATGAGCTGGAAGAAGACGTCCAGCAGCTGAGGTATCAGGGGCTTCACTTGCTGCAGGCCCTCAGTGTCAAAAGCATCAATGAAGCTGCGCAGTGCCACCACCGCATCCACCCGCACCTGCATGTTGACCAGCAGCTTGTGTGAGTGCTGTAGGATGTGGTGGTCATACAACTGCCTAAAATGTGCAATGCATCCAGTGTAAGCCGAGGCATGCATGTTGTGACACTGCAAATATGCCAAAGCTTGCACAGGTGCCAGGGCTGCCTATTGCATTGACCCTCGATGCATGCATCTTCTGCAGGCAGCCAACCTTATATGACTTGAACGAAATTGTGTGTATGCTTGAGTCAACCCTTGAAGCAATGGATGTAAGTCATGGCAACAGACAGGGCAGATAAGTACTAGACTGAGCTAGCCCTTGAGCCAAGAGTTGTAAGTCAATCCAACAGACAGGGATACTGTGAGCAGGATGTGCAGATGGTATGCCTAGAGAGGGGTGCCTACAGGCAGGTCTGGGTCCTGAAAGGCATTGACCACTTTCTGGAATAGGCTGTTAAAGGTGTGGCCCTGCCCCGAGCCTTCTCTGAAGTCAATGTCTGCATACTGACCAGCCACCCAGCATGCTTTTGCCCTCAAGTGACCATAAGGACTGTCAAAGCAAGGCATCACGTTGTTCAGCAACAAGCCTTCCAGTTGGTTCTTGTAAGGCGCCTGCAAAGACAAAAATGGCCATTGAGCATGTGTTGCATGTACAGTTGTATCATGCAGCATCTGGTTCCTGGTGACCATCAAGGGCCCTGATCCAGGGCTGTTGCAGTAGTGCCCTGATGATGCATGATGCATGATGCCCAGACACACATAGGTTTCCTTACTAACCTTCTTCTTGAGTACACTGGATAGCGCTCCCACAGCTAACAGGACACCATCTGTCTGCCGAGCCACCTCTTGAGAGACGGTACCTTGCCGCTGCGCGGCCTGCAGCAGAGAGCGTTCTACCTCATTGCAGCATAAGTGGCCAAGCTTGAGCTCTACACAATGCCTACGTGATGGTTGATGAGGTACAGAAACTGATGGTGACCTTGGGAAGAACTGTCTTGAGGAACGGTGAGCAGCAGCATGACAGCAAGACTCCAGGATGCAATGACGGGTGAGACTCACATACAGCTGGCGGTGCAATTGATGCTGAGTGAGCTTTGCAGAGCAGCAACTTTCCAGACGCAAGGTGTGTTGATTGCCAGCTGATAAAAGTTGACTTGGCAACATTGCTATGTCAGCATACATGTCAAACAAGCGGTCTGTCTGCGAAGACATCCAGCTGATAATGACTGGATTGACAGCATCGGGATGTCAGCATACATGTCAAACAAGCAGTCTTACCGCAAAGACGTCAAAGCTGGATGTCACAAGCTGCAGCAAGGGCGCCAGGTTTTCTTTGGCTCTACACCCGCACAGCTCTTGAACAAAATTGGTGGCTGACGTCTTGGGACTGTACATGTCCTCAATGATGTCATATCCCTATGGCAGCACAGGCCGTGTCTTATGCACACAACCTGTTGTTCGTGGGACAACAAGCCACAAGCACAAATTGAGGCTCTCACTAACTCTGTCACATCAAAGTTTTGAAGTTCAAGCAGAGATGCTGTATTTGCAATAGCGCTTGGGCTGCAAAGCAGCAGCACTGCACTGCACAGAGTCAAGCAGCAGCAGCAATCATATTGTTGGCTTATTGCATCAATCCACACTACCTTTCTGATGTATTCTTGCGGGTCTTCCCTCCAAAGCTCATCATCTTCATCATTGAAGCACATGAGAGGCAGCACGCATCTGGTGAGCAAGGCATTGATGTGCTGCTTCATGTGCTTCCAGGTGGCTGATAGCGTCAAGCCATGTGTCAGATACTGCAGTGACAGGTTGATCACCCTGGGCGACAGCCATTCACCCTGCAGGCACAGCTTTCTTGGCAGAGCAGTTTGAGCAGTTTGCAGTGCGGGCTTGTGCATGCATCGGCCCTTGCGTCACCAAACACAGCACATGGACTCTTTCCCACTGCTGTGATATGCAAATGTGAGACTGACTTGTAAGCAGTTTGCATGTCTGCAAACCAAGTTTGGCCCTGAAGTTCATGGAAGACCATGATGAATGTCAGACGCATACCTGACATCTTTCGGCAAGGTAGCAACAGCATTGTATGCAAACACACATTGGCCATGTATGAAGCTCCAGAAATCTGGTGTATATGGCCCAATGAGCACAGAGATGCAAGGTTTCATGGTGCAGCACAGCACGCTGTGGGCTTGCACACCTGTGAGTAGGAGGCCATAAGCTTCATGTGGGCTTCCAAAAACTTCAGACTGCACTGCTGGCTGAAGAGCATGATGAAGTCCCCATCTGCGCCGCTTCTGCTGGTTTTGGGGTCGCCGTAGCGGCTGAAGAGGCGGTAGGTGATGTGCAGCACCCACTTCTTGGCTTTCCACCAGGGCCATGCTGCCCTGGCATCTGGGTCTGAAGGTTGCCCCTCCTGCACCGCTGTTCAGGACTGAGACATGTGAAACAGCAAGGCAAGAATGTAGGCTTATCTCAAATCTGGGTCTGAGGGTTGCCCCTCCTGCACCGCTGTTCAGAATTAAGTCATGTGAAACAGCAAGGCAAGAACGTAGGCTTATCTCAAATCTGGGTCTGAAGCTTGCCCCTCCTGCACCGCCGCTCAGGATTGAGTCATGTGAAACAGCAAGGCAAGAATGTAGGCTAATCTCAAACCTGGGTCCGAGGGTTGCCCCTCCTGCACCGCTGCTCAGGATTGAGTCAAGTGAAACAGTGAGGCAAGACTGCAGGCTTATCTCAAACATTGGGGGAGGGGGCTGTGTCAAAGAACCTTTATTGCAAATGCATACAAAGCAACAGCTTGTAGTGTGACACACTGTATGAAAGGTGTACTATAGTCCTTTGCTGACATGTGTTGTCATTGCTGTATGTGCCAGCTGTTTGCCAAAATTGCAAATAAAACATGAAAGGAACCATCAATGAAGCTACTTGGGTCATTAGGACAAGATAACATGACCGTCAATCCATAAAATTTTGCCAGAAGGGCTATGAAGCCATGTAAAGGCCAATGATGCACCTTGGGGACTGGCATGTCCATGAGGGTGTGTATGCAGGTCATCCAGCCTATGAACTGGTCCTGCTGCAGCAGCATGTCAGGAATGCCCATGTAGGTGGCTGACCAGAAGGCCTTGCAGATCAGCTTCAACAGCTCTGCAGCAATCTCTGCTTGCGACCCTGATTGTAGCAACCCCTGTATGACAGCACGCAAAGTGCCACTCAAAGCCTGCTAAAGTGTACGTCTAGAATGACCTCAGTGAGCATGTGCCATTAGCACAAGTTTGGGAACAAAGGAGCAATTTATCTCAAGCATGCACACCAGGACCAGTAACAAGTGTGCCTGGAGCGTAGTCAACAGTCATGCCCTTAAGTCACATGTTTAACATGTTGCAGGGCAAGGCGCATCCTTCAAATGATGCTTGCAGCGTCTCCACTGTATGTCAGCTTGCCACAAAGATGGCAACTATGTACCTGGAATACTTGCAGCAAGGTTGGAAAGGTTGTCTTCACAATGGCATCCAGAGGTACTCTCTCTTCAGCATCTCGGAACTCATACTTGCGAGTCATCAACCTCAAAGCGTACAATGCCCCATACAGACGCTGTTCATCCTACATTGCATGTGTGAAACATGTTGCATACAAGCTTGTGCTGGCATGTTGCTGAGATGCATGACCTTACTATGCATGACACAAACTGCAGCCATGCCCTAGGCATGAATGATCACGCAGCAGATGTTGCAGAGTCGCACTGACAAGTTACAGCGTATTCCAAAATGCAGAGTCAAAGTTGTCGCTAGTCTGTATATGCCATCTTTTGATTGCAAGAGGGCTGGCTTACCTGAGACTGCAAATTCTGTGTCAGCTGTGGCAGCAGCGAAGGCCACTTGTCTGGAAAGTCCACCAGCACAATGTTCTTCATGCATTCCCCAAGCTGGACTTGCACAATATGTGGTGCCCTGTGATGCAGAAGAGGTTTATCTGCCAACACAATCTCACGTATCCGCTTGTTGTGAACCTCTAAGTGCATAAGAGGCAGTGCACAAGCTGCAGCAAACTTGCCTGATCAAACCCTCCAGCAAATTGTCTCGCAGTGCTTGCTGGTCTGCTGTAGGTATAGGACTTTCCCCATCTATAAGCAGTGTGTAGATAAGTGAGAAACAAAGTCAGACAGCCTAGTATGTCACAATGCTTGCAAGCATGCATTCGGCATACCCTCAGGATCCCAGCCACGTTTGACTATGTTCTTGATTTGAATTGCAGCTACTTGTCTGAGAGTGGTGTTTAACGAGTCCTCAACTGCGACCCTCAGCAGATTGGGCAAGTTTCCACTTGCATGCTGAACCTATGAAATATACATTTGGAATTGAGATTGTGACGAGTGTTACGTGCAAGCCCGGAGTACAGCTCGATCAGTGAGCACAACTGCATGCACGTGCCGCACAAAGTTAACGGCGGACGCAGGCACTCTGACATTGGGCTTCCGACACGAACCTTGCCAAGCTCGTCCTCGGCCGCCTTGCGTATGCTCAAGTCAGGACTCAGGCAGCCTTGCAGAACGTTGCACAAGGTGCTCAGGTCCATGTCAGGGCAATCTTGGGGTGCTGGTGGGCTTGAAAATGGCAGGAAATAAACAGACACAAATATGCCCGATGCTTCAACCAAATGCGCAATGCTGCGCACGATTCGCCCGTCTGCTACGGCATCAGCCGGTTGGGTCTGACTGCTCTGACTAACTGACTGCTCTGACTGACTGCTCTGAGGTGTGCTCTTCTTCATCAACTTTGTGACGGCAAAGTAAGCACGGCTGTTACTTAGGAAGATCAACAGTCGCCGTCGCGTGGAAAGTTCTGCATTTGCTTTGTGGTAGGACAGTGCAGCCCTGATCAGGGGATCACAGTTTGAATCATCAACATGGCGAAGCGCTTGATACCTTTGCTGGATAGAGTATTGGTTGAAAAGTTGACCGCCCCCAACAAATCTGTCGGAGGAATCCTGCTTCCAGAGTCCGCGACCAGCAAGGTGAGAGCGGCAGCAGCGGGATGGAGACGTGCTGGATCAATGCAGCCTCATCTGCAATGAGGTTTCATTGATTTGTCGCTTTACACAACGATCACTGCCGTTATTGACCATACAGTATAACGAGGGCAAGGTACTAGCGGTCGGTCAAGGGAGGAGAACGTTGACAAACGGAGAAATCATTCCCGTAGCTGTCAAAGAGGGTGACAAGGTCTTGCTACCAGACTATGGCGGTACTCAATTGAAGCTAGATGGCAAAGAGTAAGAACAATTTGCAAGCTGTGGCCACTGGCCAAATTGCTTGAATGAGAGGATTTGCATGGCATAACGCACGCTCTTGCTCTGCAGTTACTTCCTGTTCAGAGATGAGGAGCTGCTTGGTGTCTTGACAAGTTGACACATGTTATGCCTCAAAAGCCAGAACTGAGCACTTGTCAGCAACAGAAGCTACACCTGAAACCAGCAGATGAAAGCTACAACAATGAATACATGTTGCAATGCCTGTGAGCTGACACCAGAACTTACATCTTGCATTGATGCATTTTGACATGCTGGTGTCTCGGTCATACTTTAATCTGGAGGCCCCAGGTATGATCCTAATCTGGCTTACATCTTATAAACGATTGAGCGTAGGCTAATGAACTTCAACCATGCTGCCTGAAGATTGCAGCGATGCACAGCAGGCCTCATTAGGCTAGACAAGACTGACCTTTTATGTGATTCTATATGCATCTGTAAAAGTTGCAACATGTCAACAAGCATCTTTCATCTGTTCAAGACACCAGAAACGTCAAGGCCATGCAAGTTGGCCCAGGTGTAACGAAGCCATGGACATGCCCATAACAGCATTGCACATCTGGGAACAACAGTGAATGTGCTGGACCATACACTGCAAGCCTGGTGATGATGACTTTGATGCGTGCGCACAATTTGTTGAAATGCGCAACAATTGTTGTTCTTGAACATCAGAAGAACATTATGTGGATAGCTTACAACAATGCTCTATAAAAGAACTGAAAAACGCTGGTGTCAGGGCATCACCACTTAGAATAGTAGCAAAGGCATATGATCAACTCGTGTCACCTTCAGTGGTGCTATTGTCGAACAGCTAGCCACCTATCCATTCTGACGTCCCTCACAGACAAGCACGCTAATGCATACCTCGACGCAGACAGCTTTGCAGCTATGAAAACCATGCAATTGGCAGGGGGCATTTTGAAGGCTGCCTGATTAATTGATGCAAAAGAAACAACCCAATGCGACTGTAGCTTGGCAGCACAAGCGATGACACTCTCATGCTCAGGTCGCTTGCACAAACAATGGACATGCATACAACAGGGTGTAGCTGCAGAACTATGTTAGGGTACTGGACCATCTGAAAGCGCTCTGAGAGCCTAACTACTGGGGTTGACATGCTGTATGCAAATGACAGGCAAGGCTGCCTGCATGCAGATCTGACCTCCACATCAACAGCATTGCTTTGCTACAACTTGTGCTTTACAGAGCAGATGTAATCAGCTTGCAACCACAGTGGCCTTGTTCATCTAGAGCATGCTTTCAACCAGGCCAAGCCAGCACTCAAGTCTGCGTGAGATCTACAAGGTCACCAGACTCGGAGAAGGTTGGAGTCGCCACAGTGCTTGCCACGCCAGACAATGGTGTCACCAGATCTATGGGACTTGCCACTACCCTAGACTGCCACTGCACATTGGCTATGCAATGCACGGGCGTCAGATCTGCTCCACCATCATGCTGTAGATCTCTGCCATGCATTGTGGTACAGGTCTCTTCACCCCCTATCTGATTGAGTGGCGCTGGGCTGGAGAGTTGCAAAGGATCAGGAGAAGGCCGCAGCTCATCGCCCACCCTACTGATGGCATGCTGATGCAGGTCTGTCTGTGGGTGTGTTACTGGGCTGTCAGCAGGGGAGATGGGGACTTTGATGTCCCCATAGACTACTGTACTGGCTGTGTCAGGAGCCGCGGCAGTGTCACCTGCTCGGAGGGTGGCACCTGGACTGGTTGGGTCTGATGGCGGGGTGCTGTGCGTCGCACCATCCAGCCTGAAGTCAGAAAGAGCATCAGCTGAAGCTGTGGACTGTGAACTGTGGACTGTGAACTGTGATCTGCCTGCAGCTGCTTGCAACAGTGCAGGGAGGGGGGTTGCACCTCTGCCAAGACGCACAGTGCAGACCAATGCTGTGCCAACACGTGAAGAGCAGTATAATGTGCAGATCACAACCACCTCAGATGACCATTCTCCAAGACAATGACAAAGACCATGCTGATGAAGCAGAAGGTGACTCAACAAGTGAAAGCAAGAAAGGCAAGTGACCTGGATGCAGCAAGCCTGACAAAGCCAAAGTGCTCCGAGTCCAGAGGAGGTGTACTGATAGCTGCTGTATGCAAGGGCATGCTGGAGCCAGCCCTGCTGCCACCATGCCTGCTGACCTGCCGGCCCCTCTGTGCAAGTCCCTGTACCCACTCTTCTTCTCCCGCACCTCTGTCCCTTCCCAACACAGATTGGTCATCACATGGAGTAGCCACAGGGCTGTTGTAGGCAGCCACAGGGCCGTTGTAAGCAGCCCTAGGGTCATTGTAAGCAGCCCTAGGGCCTCTGCCAGCGGTCTGAACAGGCTCTGGGCTTCCACTGGCCCTTGCAGAGGGTGTCTGATTGCAGTGGAGCCTTGTGCTGCTTGTGGCCTGTTTTGGCTCATGCAGGGCTTCTCTGAACAAAGCTGTTGCTGCTGATGGCATGGGTTGTGCATCAGTCATACAGGGTCCAGCAGGCCTCAGGTCATGGCTCTCATCACCAGCTGAATGTGTACTAGTAGCAGCAGCGTGGAGGTGTGGGGAGCAGGGAGGTGTCTTCCTCCTGTAGTGCAGCATGCCCAAACTGTACATCCAGCATCTTGAGACACTACTTTCATGCATCATGCCCCCCCCCCTTGCGACCTAGGGAGCTCTGGTTTCCCACCAAAGCAATGAAGCGCATGCTCTGTCATGCACACTGCATACTGACGCCATGACAGTGACATTGCTGCTTATTGATGTGCGCTGATACAGCCTACAGATCTTGAGTGTTGGCCGACACACTGCTTTCTTTGATAATGACCGCTTGCTTGCATATGTAGTAGCATGAAAGCAGGCCTGCCAGAAGGCTGAAGTCCCGTAGCAAACTTCAGCAAGCAACGTAGTCGAGTGCGGAACCTAGCAAGGCACATATCGGGCTGACAGATTCGAACAAACCAAAAGCAACAATATGAGTAACGTCAGTACAACAGCTGGAAATGGTAACAAGAACAAACATGAGTACGCTTACTCCCCAGATGTGTGCACAGGGCCTGATAGCAGCATGACTCACCGCTTGGCAGGGGAAGGGCTCAGCAAATTGATTTCCAAGTCATCCTGCCCCTGACTCTCTGGGCTGATCACAATCACATCCTCGCTGTGTGCAGTGCTGGGACGCTTTGGCGCTGTGTGCACATCCTGTGGTGCAGTCAATGCGCTTGGAGCTCCAAGACAATGGTCTGGACTTGACATGCCTGCGACTCTTCCTTCTCTAATTTGATCTTCATTCGGCCCCGCCCTGGGGCTGGCCACAAACTGCCTTGCCATAGCATGGCTGCCATGAAGCCCTCCCCGGCTGCTCAGATTTGCTTCTTCGACCTGATGTGACTGTGTTTGAGCATTGTACAGCACAGTTGAGTGTCTCTGCAAAGGTATCTCAGCCTGCGCCGTGTCCTGCTGCCTGAGACGGCTTGCGTATGGCGACTGCAACGCGAGCTCCTGACTTGCAGTGTATGCCAGCAGCTGTTTGAGCTGTGCGTCATGCCTGCTTCCTGCTGCAGTCTCAGGAGGATGCCTGCTGGATAAAGACCCACCCAAGCCCAGGCTGTTGTGTGCCATCAGATCTGGCTCTGCTTCTGCACCCAAGTCGACCCTTCTAGACTGACCAGGTGGGGCAGGGCTGTTCTGAGCAGGGCTGTTCTGAGCAGGGCCAGTCTGTGGAGGGCTGTTCTGAGCAGCCTGAGGGGGCTGTGCCATGGAAGCAAGTCCCTTGGAAGGCCTGCTGGGTTGGGGGAGCTCTATTACATCAGTGCCGTCCTTTCTGACCAGCACTGTACTGATGGCAGCAGGATGCTTCTGCTGTGAAAAGTAGTTTGTAATTGGAGCAGAGGCAGGCTTGCCAGCCTGCAAGCACGAACATGCAACATTGCTGAAGCGACAGACGTGAGAAGGCAATGTGACAGGTCCTTTGCTCCTGGGCAGCCCAATATAATACTGGGCTTCTCACTAAATTGACGCCGCAAGGCATAGTCTTTTCATTTCTTTTCTCCTTTGCTGTAGAGGGCCTCTTGGGCTCTTGTGGGCACTTCTGTGCACGCATTTTGCTGACTGTTGTGTTTTCTGCTTTGCTGTAGAGCAGCAAGTGGTATGCAGTGCAAACTGCATGTGTGGGGAACGATGGTTGTGTCCAGCTTACAGCTCAATGCCCAAGACATCGTCAGACACAATGTATGCCAGAAAACAATGCCATGCAGTCTGTGTACTGTGCTTCTCAGCAGTTCATGCAACTGGTGGCTCAACCATTGTCTCAAATATCAGTTGAGCAATCTTGTTGTAACTGTCGTCAAAGCAGCCCAGAAGAAGTTCGCAGTAAGAGTATGATGCTTTGTTGGATTATGTCAATGGCAACATTGTGTTGCTGCCCATGATGTGGTCTGACCTGATGTACAGTGCAAGCATTTTTCACAACTGGCATGCACAGATGTGATGCTCGTACATGTGGCATGCTTTGCAAGACATCAGGCAGAGACTGTTACCTTGGCAGCAGCCTTCTTCTGTCCACCCTTGCTCTTCTTCACCAACTTGTCCCTCCGCTCCTGCTCAAAGTTGCTGATCAGTTCTGGCATGTGCTGCCGCACCAGGCTCATCTTGACTGAGCGCTTCTCACTGTCGCTCTTCTTCAGCCACATGTTGTCAGCCTCCACCAACTGCACCATCACAGCAGATAGATTACCCTGAATTGTAAACCCTACAGCCTCGAAACAGACAGCTTTACTGTGGGGCAATGCTGTTGCATCTGAGGGGAGCTGAAATGGGGTGCGTCGGTGTTAAAGCAGCAGGCAGGAGTCATCTTTGCATCCGCATGTAATCCCAGTACAAGCAAGTGATGTGGTGCTGTGATATAGTCTGCCGTGTGCCCACCGACTGATGCAGATGTTCAGGCAGAAGGCAAACAGGAATAACAGTTGCAAATGGAGCAAGCACTCTGTAGGTTGACTGGCTGATGATGCTTTCCAGATCACATGTATCCCTGTTGGGGGACACCAAGCATTCAAAGGGCAGCTGGCCATGGACTGAGTCATGCACACATGCCCTACACATGTCACAACACATGAACACTGCAATGATATGCTGATGAACAAGATGTCATCAGCTCTGGTGTAGCATCCTTGGACCTGATGGGCATTCCAGCCAGGCATGACAAAGCAGAGGATCACATTGCTTCAGGATTGCAAGCAGTGTTGATGAGCATGGATCAACAATGTAAGGAGTTGGGTACAGCAGTGACCTGTGTGTTGACATGTGGCAATCGGCGCCATCGCAGCATGTAGCGCCAGCAGTCTTCCTCCTTGTCAGCTTTCTGAACATGCACCTTGCTGATCCCCTCCGCCACAAACTCACACTCAGCCTGCACACACAGCCCGGCCCAGTGGGTGATGCCTGCAGCAGCACCTGCTGTGCTTTTGGAACTTAAACCAACGCACATCATGCAGTGGCGAGGAGTCCCATTGGATCATGGGTTGTGTGACACAGCAAAACATGATCTGTGCCCAGAGCAGGCATGCACTGCAGTGTTTGACTCTATGGCAAGATTACAAAGACACAGATGAATGATTGAATGCATGAATGAACAAACATACAGACATATCAGTGACTGAACAAGGGACTGAATGATGAATGATGGAGTGAGTAAATGAAAGGTGCCCTTGCACAGGCATGTGTTGCACGTTCCTCAAAGCTCCTCTTGTTGCAGAGCTATCCAGTGACAGTGTTGTCACCCGACAACTTGAGTACCACAAGCAGCATATGTGTTAGAGTACACCACCAAATGCATGACATGCTGGTGTGACAGGAACAGCAGTCGGCACCAGCTGATGTAGCTGATGTTGCTCTCTACAGTTATGTGGTGTTGAAGACCCTTGGCACTGGTATGGCAACAGTCTGTTCTCAGTGGCCTGCTTGCAGCACAGAATGACCACACCAGGATGAGCTCAGGGCAGCGATCAGGAGAGCTGCATATAAATTGAGGGCGTCAACTTTGATCTTATCACACATGTGCAAAAATTCCTGAAATAAAATGCAAATGGATGGCAGCACACCTGATGGGGATGACACAGATCCCACTGCATCAGCAGGGGCAGCAGCTTGCTGCGCACAGCTTCTTCGCTCAGCCAGTTCAGCTGCTGTGCCACCTGCATGCATTAGTAGGCCACTCATCAGTCCCTGCCTAAATTCACAGTTTGGTGAATTCGCTGCTTCAAACAATGTCAGTGCATCTGTCATGACCCACAGCTATGGGTGCTGTAGTGCAGTTGGCGACTGTGTTTGCAAGCAGCTTGCATGTAGAGTTTAGCAAAATATAGAATTTGCATGCACTTGCATCCAAAATGGGGACCATGCAAAGGCTGCATTTGATGCCAATTGGTGCCACACCTGATGATGTATTGGCAGACATGACTGTGCATCACATGATTGCTGTTGGCGTCAGGAATCAGGACCTGTGCATGTGGGATGCATGGGTGCTACCTTCTGTACATCAGGCCGCTTCATCCAGCTGAGCGCCTGCCCAGCAGGCACAGCATACCTCCTCCTGACCAGCTCCACAGCTGTGGCTGCCTGCTGGCGCTGCTTGTGATAGGCTGCAGCGGCCTCTGCTGCTTTGCCAGTGAACCCTGGCGTGGCCTGAATGCGCCTCACTGCCTGTACCATAAGCAGGATTGAATGTGCATCTGAAAGCCTTGCAAAATGTACACCAAGACGCTGCCAGTGCATGTCTATGATACATGGTTTGATCTTGGACACCAAGTGCAGCCACGTGATTCGTTTGCTCAGTGACTCATCAAACACATTTATTCACCTAGGGTCAGGTACATTCAGTCCAGAGAAGGTCCCGGTATGAGCTGCCTGGTGCATAATCATAATGTCTGGCATGGCATCTTAGACGATATGCTGACTGCACGTGCGGGTCTGAGAAGCTTTGCTTTCCCCTTCTCAGCAACGCCACGACAAACGCTGAGGCATACAAGAGTAAGACCCCAAAGTGGTGCACTACATCTGCTTGAGCACTTCATGTTGTGCAGTGGACAAGCCAGTCTCGTCAAACAAACAACTCATCAAAAAATGTCCGTCCTGCTTTATTTGACCACCCACATGACGTGTCTGACTGCAGTAATATTGAACATGCGCCAGCTGATGCATTGTGACCGTGTGAATTGCACATGGACACAAACCCACCTTATCAATGTGACGCTGAGGCTCCTTCACATGAAAATCACATTGGCAAGGGAGTTCAGGATGCGGCTCACAGGTCTGGTGCTCCTGCACAAAGTCACTTGGGCAGCAGCCACAAGGGTTGTGCTTGGTGTGCTTCTGAATGCTACCTTTCCTGTTGCCTGCATGCTTGCACTGCTTGCAACCTGCAACAGCTCTCACAGTCCATAAGACAACAGCTGTTGTTGGCTGTAGCAGCTAGACCGCAAGGAGCACAGCCGGCTTTTGGTTCAAGAAGAGAACCATGTCAAACTGTGATGCTGACATGACCAGCTGAGATTAGCTGCCAACAGACTCACTCTGCAAGTGCGCCCTTGTCAGAGCATGAGCATTTGATGTGATGCATTACATGGCATTACCATAGTCTGAAACACTGCACATGCAATGACAGGGTCAGCAATCAAGAGTGTATGTGCAGCAGCCTGCAGCTTTGTGCTCTGGCTGAGATGATGCGCTTCACTGTGCGTACCTGTGCATCCTTGGGCAGACAGCAGCTCCATCTCAGGATCAGGAGGATAAGCCACTAGATCACTCAAATTGTCCAGCACTTCCTCATCATTCTGTAAACATACAACTTGCTGAAAACGCCACTCGTTTATCTATTGCATGCGTAGTACATAGCCCACAAGCATGGACATCTGCCCAGCTGTTTGACAGAGCAAATGCAATGCAACGCATATAGTGGTTGTTTACGGTCGCTCATATGTTGTTTTGCATTGCTTGTCATGCACAAGCTGCTGCTGTAGTCATCAGGATGATGTGTCAAGTCTCTTGTCGTGACACAGCTTTGGTTGCAACTGATTCAAATGTCTGGTGCCATGATCATGCCGACGTGATCCCATGCTCAGGTGAGGCAAAGGTGACAGCATGCACTGCTGAAACGTGACAGTACCTGGCAATCTTGCAGCAGGTGGCACACAAGCCTGATGGCTTGGCGCGAGCCTACATGCTCAGCACCCTTGACTGCATAGTCCCCGCCACACAGCAGGGACAAAGCAACTAGAGCATCAGCGCCTCCAGCCTCTATGCCCAGCATGCTCTGTATGCCTGCCAGCTCAACTTTCAGCACCTCTGAGTTTTGTGGGTCGTTGCTCTGAAGCAGCAATAGCAATTTGTGACACAGGTTGTGGCCGGGATCGTCTGCAAGCTGACCAAGTAAGTATGAGACACAGGCATGTGTCAATGTCAAGGGATTGAAGAAGGCGTCAACAGAGCAATTGCGTCATGGCTATCTAGTTGAAGGTGCCTTGCATTTCAATGCTGCTTACAAGTTATCTGTACAAAGAAGAGAGCTGCAGCATAAACCTGGCAAGGTGTGCTCCAACTAGCCTTTTGGCTGTTGATATCAACAATGTCTGCTGAAATGAAAAGAAGCAAATCACCTGCAACTTGAGAGTATGATACACTGTGTGGGCTCCAAAAAGGAGTACGTCTCCATCAAAGGTTGCACACGCATCCACTAGACCTGCTGCATTGAGAGCAGCACACATCGCCTCCCCTTCTCCTGGGGCCTGAACCACTGGCAGCCCCTGTACTCATCAAACCTTGTTTGGGCCATTAGGGTCTTAGAATACGGTTGTTTGCTGTTGTGCAGGCTAGAGCTGCACCTGAGATATTGTCAAGTTACTGTCTGCGCCAGTACACTTTGCTCGCTTTACATCATACAGTCCTGGCCAGTTCAGAATGTTGTCACAAAGCAATGATGCATCCACTGAACGTGACAGCATTGTTTTGTTGTGATAGGCAAATCTTGCTGTGAGGTGTCAGTGCTCGCACCATATTATGCAACATGTCTGCTATCACCGATCCCATTTTGGAGAAGTGGTGATTGGTGCCGCCACCCCCCATTTGCCCAGTGCGTGTCTTGAATCTGCAGTCTGCAAGCGATGAGAGCGACAAGACTGGCAGGACAGCTCGCCCAGAGACTGAGTGCGTGATACCTTTGTTGAAGCCTTTCCAACTTCTCAGCTGGCGGACGTCCCTCAGTGATACACACAGGAAGGCAGCCATATCTAAGATAGTTTACGACCTAAAGTCAATCCAGAAAGCTTGAACAGCTTGAACATAGCATTGCTAAATGGCTGCACAGTTTCAAAATCCGAGGTTTTGCTTCTCTGTGCAACCAAGCAGACAGCGCCGAGCTGTGAACTCGTGACTGACCCGGTTAAAGCTGACAATGAGGGCTTGGCTTGCAGGGTCACTGAAAGCTTCAGCCAGGTTTGGTTGGCATGTTGCTTGAACAATCCACGCTGACAGATCAATAGCTATAGACTTGTTGTCGACTTCCTTGACGACCTGAGCATGAGTTCCTTCGACCACAGACCAGACTTGCTTGATACCTACAGCCTTCAAAAGCGGCCACAGTTCGGAGACACCCATATCGCAGCAGACGGAAGGTGCGCGAAAAGTCTGCAGACTGCAGAGCTCTGCAGATTTCTTGTTGGGATGATTGACAATTTGTCAATGGTGCTTCCTGAAAAGCTTCGCAGGATACTGGAAAGTAGACCACACCATGCACTTGTGCCCGAAGCTCGTGAAAATCCAACACTTTTTACCTTGCTTTCGAGGCTTGCACATCGTGACTTGCACGGCACACTTGCTGATGACCATGTCATCAAACATTAATGTTGCCGCATCCCAATTACGCTTGGAGGACCTTGTGGTCGTGGCACATTGAGTCGGCTCATGCAAAGGACAGAGGCCCCGAAAAGCATTAGACGCCATGTGCACACCACACGCGTCTAGTCGATGAGGTGTACTTAGGCTCGTCCTACATGCTCTTAGTTGCCAAACAGGCGGGCCACCCCGGCGTTGAACCACTTCTGTTTGACAAGGTAAGCGAGCGAGGTCCCTGAGAGAGCGGACATATCCAAGAACAAACTTTGTGTCTTGAAGAGTTGTACAACGTTGTTAACTTTTGATCCACTATCATGTTGCGCTACCCAGGCGTGAACGTTGGAGGCCCCTATAGGGAGCTCTTGCAAGATTGGCCTCCCGTGGCTAATCTAAGTTAGACGCTTTACCCTAACTTCTCGTTCCGCACATGCGTAGCGCTCATTGTGGCATCGACCCGTTTGCGACTCTTGGCGCAACTCATTGTGGCATCGACCCAGTTTGTGCCCTTATATACTAGACCTCATCTCTAGGCAAAACCGCCTTAAGTACTACTACAAAGAGGCCCTAGGGCATGGTGCGGCCGCCATAGGTTTCATCGCATGTAGCGGCGGCAAAATAACATTTGAACTTTTTAGCAAGACCCCCGTTGGGATTTGGCGAACGTCGAACCCTAAGATTGTAGGATGTCAAGAGCAAACCCTTTGTGATGCAGAGGAATCAGTCATTGCATCAGTCGATTTGTCCGGCACCACGCGAACATTTCAGGAAAATGCGACAAGGGGGTCTCCATTTGCGGCACATTCGGCTTCGAATGTTTCAAAGCTCTCAGTGAAGTCTGCCTGTGCCGCGGCCAAGTCGAACCTGCAAAGCCACTAATCGCAGCCATCGCGTTGTCGAAGCTCAACAGAGCTCAGATTAAGTCGCATCTTGGGACTGTTGCTTCAGCAGCCACCGGGACCCAACACATCGCTACGGTTTGCCTTGCAACGACACCGGCAAGCTAAACAGTGGCGTACGGGACGCAGGTGATTGCCGCTGAGAGGTATTTTTGGGCTTCTCGCTGCCGCGTGCAGCTCAGCCTGTGTTCAGTGTGTCCCTCGTCCACATGCTTCTCAACTCTCGAGCTTTAACGTTGATCGGTGTTGAGCATGCTTGTCGGTGACGACCTGGTCACCACCCGATCCAACAGCAAGCGAATTTGCGTGGTGCAGTTATGACATCAAGCAGCCGCAAGAGGGGTATAGAGGGTGTCGAGGCCTCACCACCACTTTTTCCAAGCGGCTATGGTGAAGATCAAGCTATAGCTACCTCAAGCGGGCTGCCTGGGAGCCTTGCAGCAAACTTGAAGTGTGAGCCAGACCACTGGCCCCGTCATGAAGCTAACGCAGTACGTTTCTTCTTCTGCTTGTCAACGCAATATTGTTCACAACAAACTCAGAAACTTAGGAATAGTCTTTGATTGCAGGCAAACCTCGCAACCTACGATGAGCCAGAAGCTAGCGTCGAAATGTGTTTCTCCATTATGCAATGGCTTGGGGAACAATGTGAGGTCGTGAAAGATGTCCCGTTGGTGCAAAGGGCCTTGATCATAGCGGTGAGTAATAGTGCGAAACACATTCAAAACCTAATGTGTTGTTGAGTCTTACGGTTGAAGTTTTGTTGAAGCCCAATTTGCAACCTTGTTCTTTCAAACGTGCAGCAAGATCATGTCATATCCTGTCGAGCAAGACTTGATCTGTTGCCAAGTTTGGATGATGCTGAGGTTGGCTTGTGCACAAGTGAACAAGTTGGCCATGTGGCACAAGCCATAGTTACACCATCAATGGTGAACATGGCACCAAGCAAAAAGAGAAAAGGAGCCCAAAAAGCAACAAGCGGTGTAAAAAAAGCTAAGGCCACCGGCACAAAGCCAAGGCCAGCTGAGGCATTGAGAACAGCCTTCCGTAAATTGATCGCAGGTATGCTTTGCCGTCGGCACACCTCATATATGTTTGCATGCTGTCAGCTAACTATAGTAAGAAACTGCTGTTGAGGCTCCACATTATGTTGTTGTGAACTTGACATTGAGAAATAAGAAACCTTCATACCTACAACTTGTTTTCTAAGCCAGTGTGTGATAGGCATGCACAACACGCAGCGTGATTATGCATAATACATAAATTGCAATCGGACATAGTTTGAATGCATTAAATGTGGCCACCATGATTGAATATTCAATGAAGTGCAGGGCTTGAGGAAGTTCCGGCTATGTTGAAGGAGCAGAATGTTATCATTGCAAACATGACAAAGGAAACTCTGAAGGACATACTGTCAAGACTACTTATGGGCTTAGAACCACCTTTGAGCTTGTCGAAAGTGCCGGAGACCAAGATCGTTGAAGGTATATATGTCATATATGAAAAGGACATCTCATGCCATTTTGGTGATGGTGCGCACAGAATCATTGCCAGAAACACTTTCCCATCTAAAGTTATGTCTTCGACGTTGATGTGAACACTAAGAGGTCTCACCGGTTGCTGATAGAAACCATTCAATGCTCAATGCTTGGATCCAAAACGTGTGCTTGAACTGTTTCAACTCTCACAATTATATATTATTGTCTTCACCTCTGAGCCTCTTGCACTTCTGCAGTTGCTTTGAGAAGGACATTTCCAGACCGCATGTGGAGTGCACAAGAGTCCACAACTGATGCCATCTTCAAAGTAGGTGGTGGTTGCTACAAGCAACAACAATGGCTTAAAGAGAATGAACTCTGGCCACCATGTGGGCGGCAATTGTCAATTCAATACATTAGCGAGCTGAAGGGCTGATCCTACATGGTTCTCAAACAAGGCTAGCTTAGCTTTTGTTGTACATCACATGTACATTCATCAATGTTGTTCTAGGAATTGCACATTTCCTCTGGAGGCCGTATATGCATCTCACACTGTTACAGCCTTGATCTGAAGCTTTTGATTTGTTTGCAATATGGTGCCTTGCCTTTGAAAATAACCTTTACAACTTCACACACTACGTAGTATACACTTGTGAGAGTTAGAGTCTTTGACGTTGGAAAGGCAGTCTCTGCTTTCTTGTAATAATGCAAGCTCTCTTCTCGTTTGTAGGAAGGCAATCTTCTGGCACCTGATATGATAGAAAGTGGGGACAGCGTTGTTACTTTTGCAGTCCAATCTTGGAAGAAGAAGGAACCCCTGTCACTCAGCATCGCAGAAGTCACATAGAGTTGCAATCACCCCAGGTCATCTTAGCGCCGCGCCTGGCTTGTCGACACACCGTGAAATTTGATCGATCAGCCAATCTAGTAGTGACAACACATCCTGGCGAGGCTGTGACTGACCCATGGGGACACAGCAGGAGGGCATCTTCCTTCCAGGATTGGCTAGAGCTTTCGAAAGCGTTGACACACGTGGCGACTTGTCCACTCTGCAATTTGCTAAGGCCTGCGAAGCAATACTGCCGGTGTTTGATAGGCTAGGTATGCTAGCCGATCGCGAGAGGCCTACTGTGTCTGGGAACCCTGACCTTGTAGCCTTCTTGTGGGCGGACAGTTGGCTTCAAAGGCATATGCCTTTTCCATTGGCCCAACACTGTGCCCATCGCTTTTGCAGGCGCAGTCTTCGCTTTTGCAAAGTCAGAGCTGATTGCAAAGGTATAGCTTCCATCCCAACACCTCCTATTACCAATTATGCAGGTCAAGCTTTTGCGTTTGCTAAGAAAGATATGGTGGTAAAGGTAACTGACAGCCTAACATAACATTTGCTGACCCAAAACTGCTGAATCTTTCGCTGCCTTTACTACAGAGGGAGTCCTTGGAGCAGGCCTCGTCCAGACTTCCAACACTGAATGCTGTGGTTGCTGCTGACAAGAAGGTGGTCACACTTCGTACTACATGCGTTGCCGCTTGATCACCACTTGTGTATCTTGTACTATGCATTGCTTCCGTGATGGCCACTTGCTGGCCAAGCACTAGCAAGGCAGGCAGCAGGCAACCTTATTTTGCTGTGTTCTCACACACTTGTTATGCCAGCGGAAACTCCAGACTGCATTGTGAACCTGCAGGCTGGGACTGTGACTACAAAGAACAGCTGCTCACGCAATTTGCATAGGCTGCTGTCATCCATTTCATTCATATCCTCACTTCTGCAAAATCTGGCTGCTGACAAAGCGTGTACGCTGCACACAGCAACTGCAAGCGCGTACAGTAGCACAATGGCACCCATGCACAACTTCTTTGTCAGGACAGCAGTAAAGGGTGGCATGTACACCTTGCCTACCCGCGCAGGGTTTTTGCAAAGTATTGGTGAAACAGGTGACTGCAACTGGGGCATCTGGCCCACATTTGATCCATGTTACCTTTTGTTTTTGCCTCTGTGTGATTGTGCCTGTGTTGTATGCTACTGCGTGGAGCTGTGAGCATCTTGTACAGTGTCCAACTGTGTTTCCGTGTGTGCAGAGGAAAGCGCCAGAGTACATTCTGCCAAGTTCATCCCCGCATCAAATGTGCTTGTTCAGAAAGCTGAGGCGCTTTTTGCTGGCACATCAATGCCCAAGTCAGACACCACATGGACAGGATAAACGGATGAACAGACAGACAAAGCGTTAGGATCATCTCAGCACGCAAGCAGGCTGCTGGGATCACAGTGATTTCTGGACAAGCTGTGCTGAGGATGTCACCCTGTGCTTGCTGTGACAATGTGTGTTCGGTTGCAGTGTCCAGCAAGGACTTGCAAAATCAACAAACTTTGTGCCCAGTGTGCCCATTCCATTCAGTCATGTACTATATAGTGTTACAATGTATTGCTAGCCAGGATCTGTCATAGTGTTACATTGTACTGCTGGACATCAACTGTCATAGTGCCACAATGTATTACTAGCCAGGATCTGTCATAGTGTTATATTGTACTGCTGGACAGCAACTGTCATAGTGCCACAATGTATTGCTGGACAGCATCTGTCAACAAATGCACCACAGAACAGGAGCCTGACAGATGTAGATATTGAGTACTGCTGAACAATGTCCACAGGCTGGAAATGCAAGTTACATCGCATCTACAAACTGATGCACCATGTTGCCCAAGGCAGAATAGTGTAACTATGCGATGAAAGGCGTCATGCATGTGGTACTAGTGAATTCTTCTGTAGCGCTCAATATCCTCAATGGCATTCTGCAATGCTATATCTGGCTTTTCTCGTCCTGTTGAAACCAGCAAGCTGCGAACAGCAACAGCCCTCTCTTTTGCCATCATGGTTGGTCTGCCCACCTGCAACAAAGCCAAACTGCAACTGTGCAATGTGCCTCATGATAATGAGGTAGTCTGATCACGAGCAGCATGGAGAATAAAGGCTGCGATGGAGAATTAAGCAGAAACAAGCAGCCAGCAGCTTTTTCATTCCTTGCCAAACAGATTGTATCTGACACAATATCTGGTCCAGGCGCTTTACCAAGCTCTGCAAATCAGTGTATCCATGGGAAGGTGTATCTGAGATCCAACCTATTAAGGAAACAGATTGAAAGCAGAATTGTGCTGATGTATGCTGAGCCACCATTGTCGCAGGCAAGTGGCACTTGGTCATGAAAACGCACATATTTCAGAACAGTGCCTGGATAAAGTGTACTGTGTACTCTCCATGACTGTTGACATAGCCTCTGAGATGCATTTCAATGCATTGCGCAGTGTAACACAACCTTGCTTGAATGCATATCTGATGCAATAACTCTTCGATCCAGGCATTTTACCAAGCTCTGCAGATTAGTGCATCCGTGTGAATGTGTATTTGAGATCCAATCTATCAAGCAAGTATACTGTACATCTGCTTATGCTGTCAAACCTGAATCACCACGCCATTGGCCTTAGGTTATGAATCTGAGAGCCAAAGCTCCATAGTTATAACAGTCCATAGCTAACTCCGCACATTTCACCAGTGCGCCTTTTCACTCTTCTTTGTGTGATTGCTTGATGGGACCTGTTGCTAGAAGCAGCACAAAGCAGCACCAATGTGCAGATCAGTTCATGCAGTCTTACCTCCAATAGTCTGTTGTCTAACACATTCAGCATGGCCACCCAATCCTCATCCAGGTCTTCCAGCTCGTATGCATCACTTGGAGCATGCTTGTGAGCTGCGCTTGCTGTAGCAACGTTTGCACCATCCCTGAAACTCACTGGGCCAGCAGGGCCGGGAGTCAGAGTGCTGCTACTTGTGACTGTCTGCAGCAAGTGAACGGTAACAGGTCAGAGTGCTGCTGCTTGTGCCTGTCTGCAGCAAGTGAACGGGAACAGGTCAGGGTAAAGCATCAGACAGCATTTTGGTGCCTGACTTGTATCATCATTGCTTGCCAGCTTCTGCAGCTAGGACCGGAGCAGGGTGGGTGCTGCTCATTGTAGGATATACAGTGTGCTGCAGTGTCCCTAAACCAACCTGATTGAAATAGAGATGACACACAATAAACAACATGAACAGCCCAACAGCATCCCAGGAAGCACAGCGCCTGTGTCGTACAGGTCCTTGCACTGACTTGCAGCAAATGTGATTGGTGTGCTGCTGAAAGCTACAGCTGTCAAGATGCTCAGATGTGCATGACATTTGGCTGACACATTGTACGGTACTATGCGCAAAGCTGCTGATGGTTATGACCTCATTCATTCACAATCCCTGTCATTCAGTGTTTCTTTCACTGAAGCATTCTTTGACAATTGCCTTCCAAACAGATGCAGTCCAATACTTGTCCCTAGACAATCATTGCTCCAAACAGACACAGCTACTGCAGCTTACTGGGCTGCTTGACTGGATGGCAGCCACTGGCACTGTGGGCGGCTTCACCCTTCTGGCTGCCATCTGTGCTGCCTGCTCAGCAATAGACAGCACACCCCCACCATTGCCCCCAGTGGGTCTGGCAGCCACCCCAGCGTTTGGCTTGTTAGTGCCAGCGGCACTGCCCTGCCCCTGCATGATGGCGTTGCGCTGCAGCTCAAACAGCTGTTCTGGGCAAACATCAATGACACCATACAAGACGACTTGAGTCCCAGCGTGTTATTGCCTTCAATGGTACTGTTCTGCTGAGGTTCCTGTGTTTTTGGATATTACTCTAGCGCATAATTTGCACACATACACACACAAACACACACACGCACACACACTTCTCATGCATTTTGCAAGTTGCCAGATTTTTGGGATTCATAGCTTTGGCAGCAGGTTCAGCAGCAAGATGCTGGCAGTATGTAGCAAGCATACCTGCAAGACTGCACTGTTCTGCTGTGTACTACGAGCTGGAGGCGCAGGTGCTCTAGGTGGTTGTCCCCTCAGCTGACCCAGCCCTCCAGGAGGCGGGGGAGGGGGAGGTGGGGGTGGAGCCCTCACACCACCTCCAGACTTCATCGGGGGAGGGGGTGGTGGTGGTGGGGCAGGGGCTACTGCCCCAGTACTTCTCCCAGCCTGTCCTGACAGTGGTGGCAGCTGTGGTGCAGAGCTGCTGACCTGCCCAGCAAACATGCCTGGCAGTGGTGGGGAGGGTGGCGGCAGTGGCCGTTCAGCAACCATCTGCCTGGGGGCAGGGGGGCCCATAGGAAGCTGAAGTTGGTCTGAGGGGATTTTGTTGGGGCTTGCAGGGGTTTGTGCCAGGACACCTGTAAGATGGCAACCTTTTCACCATGCCTGGTCATGCAACAAACTGAGTGTCACGCACACTGCATGCAGCCCTTCAGTTGGTCCAGGATTCCCTGAGGTATGCAGTTTGCAATGCACTGCTTTTGTCGTTGGATCAAGCCCTACTGTATCACAGGGCTTGCGCCACATGCAGGTATCTGCTGAACAAGCTGGTATGATTGTCACTCAATGTGCAGTGACATTGGTTCCTGGTCTTGCAACTGCCTGATTACCTTGCACAGGTGCAGAGGAAGATGCACCCCGTGGCTGAAGCCCGGGTGAGTCTGATGGTGCCAGGGGGGGCATGCTGGTGAATTCTGCAATATGCATGTCAGACTGCATCATGGCTGGGCCTCTGGCTGCCACCAACGTATTTGCATTTGCACCTGCACCCAATCAATTTCCAACTGTTGCTGTTATCATGGGTACGCGCAAATCACACCTGTTTGAAGCTGTCACATAGAAGTACATGCAAGACACCATGCACAATAGCAGGGCGTCTGTCAAGTCTGGGAGACGTGCATAATCACGGTGGCTTTCAGTAAGGTGCCAGTCAACCATGCTACCTTTGGGGATCATGGTTGCGCATCTGTTACACATTTCACACAGCGCAAGTCACATCAATAACAGGCAGTGTTGTGTAGCAAGAACAGCAGTAGAAAAGGCTGACCTGGATTGCTGCTGGCCTGGATTGCTTGCAGGGCATAGGATCTGGCGGGAGGGCTCCTGACCACACTCTGCTCAGGCATCATAGTCTGCAACAGCTCAGGAGTCGACATGTGATCAACAGTAAACAACTGTAGCATGGCTCCAGCTTTTGCAGCATGCCTCACATCAACAACATGCTGTGGTGGGTTTAATCATGCTACAGCCTTCTCAAGGCATTGAAAGCTTGTAGATCTACAGGCAGCAGGTGAAACTATGCGCACGTTGCTCACTCAATTTGTGAGGTTCAAACACTGCTTACCACAACATACATGCATCACACCATGGTCAATGCCAGCCTGAACTCTTCCCAGACAGGTAGTGGGCAAGCAATCTTTGTCCACAATCAAGTGTAAGCACAGCTGCCGGTAGAATGAGTTGCCTGATACACCTTCTCATGGCTGTATGCAGGATTCAAAGCTGCAGTGATGTTCTCCTTTGCCTCATGGTGCCTGTGCCGGGCTGCAATCAAGTTGTTGTCAGCCAATGCAGCAGGAAATGAGTCTTCAAGCACAAGCTCTGGTGAGATGTCAGTGCTGGACGCTGTGGGAGGGCCCTTGCTGTAGCCATCACTTGGACCAAGGGGGTTTGGTGAAGCTGTGCGCTGTAGCTCACCAGCCTCTCTGGACATACCTAAGCAGGCAAACTGTCGTTCGAAAAGAAGCAGATCCAATCAAACTGCACGTCAAGCACGGGTAGTGAGTGCACACGAGCATTTCTGCAAGGTTCTATGAATGTGTTTCTTGACTCTAGTGGTCATAATGCAACATTCAGAACTTGTAAGAACAAGCAACATGGCAATTCATATCACGATGGTGTGGGCCAAACTGCCATAAACCCTAAACCCTAAATATATAGAATTGTTCAACAGGAGGTACAGCACCACAACCGCACTCACTTTGCATCACCACACCCATGCCCAAGGGACCCGACACCCCAGACTGTCTGATGGCATCTTCTTGCAGCAAGCGCTGACCCATGGGGCTCTTGTTCACATACTGCCTGTCCAGAGACGATGCAGCTTTGCTTGATGGGGGAGCCATGGTTAAGCCTGAATGGCTTGCTGAAGGTGGACCCTGCCAGCTGCTCTTGTACTGACTGTCCTGGGCCTACACAACATGTTGTGGCTTGTCATACTCTGCAGCAAGGAGATGTCAATTGCCTCAATGCAGCTGCCTGGAGCAAAAGCAAGATGGTTGCACCTGGGAAGCTGCTGTCTGGTACTGCCCACCATACAGAGATTCAGTAACACTGAATTTTACTTTCTGCAGCTTGCGGTGTCTAAACACCATGCCCACAATTCCACCGGTGGCGCCAACTATGCCCCCAAGCACAAAGAGAATGATGCATGACAGCCACACAGGTGCCTGCCCCAGCAAGGTGTCGCCTGATGAGCAATGCTGCACCCATGAGACAAATGTTGGCAAAATGTAAGTGTGCTTCAGCTTATGATGCTACGGATCATATTGAGGGTGTCAGTGATCATACAGCAGCAAGCCTACCATGGCGGGCTGTACTGCCTATCTCTGGTGGTACGATGTACACAGAGCTCAAGTTGGTGACCTGCTTGACTGACTGCTTGGCAGTGACAAGCTTTGCGTTGTGTACATCACTGGTTCAAGCAGATGCTTCTGTATGCTCTCACATTCCAGCCTGCCGCAGAGCGCAGCCGCGAGGGATTTTGTGGTATGCCATGCCCGACCGCGACCCAGGTTTTTCCTCGGGCGTGGCTATGTGCATTACATGGCCATTGCGCTGAGATAGCAGCTACAGGTGCGATCATTTGAAAAGCAGAAAGTTATCATATTTTTGCACCTATAATTTTCCTTGCACTTGATCCGCACAACATAGGCCTATGATCTGTGTACCAACTTGTGCATGTGACACACATGTTGTGAGCCGAAGGCAGACGCTATACGTTGCAATGCAGTCTATGTAGATAGCCAGGTTTTCTCCAAAATGCAACAAATTGTATGAAAAATTGAATGAATTGTATGACATTGAATGAGAAATTTGTTTCCAACAGGCCGCCCAGTCACTGTATGATGACGGCTGCCCTGCAACCCTGACATCATCCCATGATGATCATTCACAACATTGCACACCTGTGCAAACCATGGACAACATACAGCTCTTGCCAACAACAATAACGTATTAGGCATGGCTTTGAATATGGTCTAGTGACTGTCACCCTGCAATAGGCAATGTCCTTTCGGTAGTATCATGCTACGATCAATATTGTACATGTTTTGACCCATGTGTATGGTATACGGCAATGGTGCAATAACAATGGTGATACATGACATATCTTGACAAATTTGAATTTGTAACTGTACACCAGGAATTCAATCGAATTCGAAGTGGTTGGATGTGTTGCCTAGTCATGTAGACGCTGCACAGACAACGCTGAGACACTGCCACATTCAATGTCAGAGATATATATACTGCCAGTAGCACAGGCACTCAACGTATCTTTGCACATACTGTAACGAGGCAGACCTACATGTTGCGGGCAGCTAACGGTAGCACTTGAATCAGCAAAGCATGCGTCATTGTGCTCACTGGTTGTTTTCACTACAATTGGGTGCAAAGCTTGCAATCCAAACGTAGCAGGAACTTCCATCACTGAACTGAGGTGAAGCCAACTGGTGCAGGCTTGACTGCATGCCACTCTCTGGTGTGGAGATAAAGCAAAAAGCATAATTAGCTGTGGGTGCTGCTTCTTCTTGGGAGAGTCAAGCTGTACACAACGCCCTCAAGGCTTCCACCTAAGTCTCTTCGAGTATCGGGCACCTCTTGAATTGCAAACCCAGCAACTTGAGCTTGTATCAAGATCTGCTTGTCGATGGAGTAAGCTCTGCAAAGATGAACAATGGCTAAATGAACACATGTGCTCTCATGAATAACATCCAGTGCATCCAAAAGGTATTGAGCATACCTTGACACATAGCCAAGCAAGAACTTGCAGCCAGGTCTGTCGCCTGAAAGTTGCGATGCCACTCCAAACAGTGCAGGCAATGCTTTGAGGCTGTAGCACACATCAGCACCCAGGACAATGTCAAACCCCTGCAAGCTGAAAAGCATTTGCAATGTCAGCAGTACACCTGCTGCACATAGTTCATGCTACTACTCTGAGCCCAAAGCCAATGGCAGCTCACTTACACTCAGCAACAGCAGCATTCTATTTTGCGGCAATGTGACAATGCAAGCTCCTTCAAAGAACATACAACATTGCTGCTAAGCAGCGCACCTTGTGATCAGGCGAGGCCTGAAGAATTTGTTTGATGTCATTCTGAGAGTTCCATTCAAGCTTCATACACCTGCATCACATTGGACATAATACAGCAAGGAAAGCTTTTTGAAGCAGGTGCATTATGAATCAGCAGCTAATCAGTGAGACTGAGGCTGACCTGATACTGTGGTGAGCCTGATTCAGCTCTGCATTCCTGCCAAGCACTCTGAGAACTACGTCATTGTGGTCAGTAAGTACTGCAGGGCACGCTTGCGCAGCCAGCAAGCCTACCAAGCCTAAACCAGCTCCCAACTCACAGGCACATGTGCAGTTTTCTAGGATTGCAGGATTTGCGGCAAGATAGCCTGCTAGCATGCTTGCTGCAGGCCACAGAATCTGGCCTGTGAGATCATAGTCAGCTGCACACATGAACACAACTAATTGTCAAGGAAGCATGCAGGCCGCAGTCAAAAGCGCTTCAGAGAATGGACGGTCAGCTGAATTCAAGGGCCCAACAAGATAGAGTATCAGCATGTAGGGTCGAACTCACTTGTTGCACTGGCTGAACACAGCAGCTTCACTGTCTGGCCAGAAAAGCGATAGTCCTGGACCTCATAGCTGCAACATCGTATGTATTTGAGCCATATGTGCTTATGATCTGGACAGTGTGCAGCGAACAGTGTCGATGCAAGCGCTTTCTGACCTCTCATTATCAAACAACGAGGAATCGAACAAGTCTTCGTAGGGACTTAGCGCTTGAGACATTGCATGTCGAGGAGCGGCGCGTCCGCAGCCACAACGTTGAGTTGAGATCTTGCAACTCTCTTAACAGTTTTGGCAAAGGTGGTCGAGAACGGGTGCTTTCGGCACGCAGACCACCAGCTGCAACAACTGGCCTGCTGTTAAGGAACAAAAGGGCTTCCACATTTGTTTGCGGCAGGTTGCTGCTTCACGTTTGACCTAAAACAAGCCTGGTCAACAGTCCAATTAGTCAAATCTTGCCAACTATGTCGGCAGCTTGAACGTACTTCCGGAACTTTTCAAGTACAGTGTGCGTTACAGGGCTGCCTTTGCACCTGGTGCTGAGTACCAGGACATAGACTTGCACGTGGAGATTGCTGTTTGTCGGAAGCAGTTGGACGTGCGTGTCAGTGACCCGACCTCTGAACAGCTGCTTGACTGCTCACTCCGCCAGACTGCGGCGCCATGCCGCAGCAAGCTGCAATAGCAGTGCACGCATACGACTCTGATGCCAATTTGGATGGAAGGACTGACGATGAACAGGAGCACCAGGAGCCTCCCCAAACCAAAGCACAGTCAAGAGTAAGTTTTGTTTTTTAAGCTGGCTGCCAGGCTTCCTCAGCTAGCTTGCCTGATGTAAGACATGTTCAGCATTTTATTAGTGCACGCTCCTGAAAGTGTGTTCAGCTCCTGTATCCGCTGCTGCAGACTAGCAAAATCAGGTCCTTCAGGATCAGAACAGTATCTACTTTTGTTTTGATTGGCAGCTTTCTAGGTTTCATATGGTCAGGGCATGTGCCGCTGATGGTCATGATATTCTGCATACAGGTAAGCTGCGCATATGCTGACAACGTCACCCTGCAAGCACAGGTTCATGCACTCAGGTGACACACCTGACGTTGTGGGCATGATGCAGTTTGCTATGGTACGTGAACTCTTCCGGTTAGCTCAGAAGGCACAGCAGGAATATGCAATAGAAGCTGAGCAGCGGCAAGGCCGCAGGGGGCTCCGAAAAGCCAAATTGGGGTCATCACAACAATGGTATTTCTTTGGTGTTGCAGCCTTCTGGATGTACCTCAGGTAAAATTCAACTGATATGCGTGCAATGCTGAAACATGATGCTTGCAGTCTCCCTTGCATTCTTGCAGTGATGCCTGCGGCAGGTTTTGCCCATGTCTGGGAATGCATCAGCATGTCTAATGTCATTTTGTAACCTGCTGCAGGTTTGTGAAGAACCAGTTGGTAGTGGAGATCACATCTAGCGCTAAGCTAGCGCATCTCTTTGGCTGGGTTATGCGGCGGCATTCTTTACTAGCGTATTCCCTATACACTGCAGGTACGCAGCATCATGGCAGGAATTCTGCAAGAAGATACATGTATCAATGCCATGCATAATTTGCGGATTTAGTATGTTTGCGTGCAAGCATGTGGTGTGTTGCAAGATTCGTGACTGCATGCAAGTGTGAATGGCTTTATCAACTGCTTGCATACTGTCCTGCTTTGACACCGCTATTCCTATGCAGGCTTTGTGACATTTGTGTTGAGGTTGCAAAAACGCATGTACATGTACCAGTTTGGGCAGTACGCCTGGACCCACATGATCCTGCTGGTTGTCTTCATTCCCTCCAGCTTCTTTGTCAGCAATATCTTTGATGGGCTGATGTGGTTTCTGCTGCCATGCTCGTTGGTCATCATCAATGACATTGGGGCTTATCTTTTTGGTAAGCAGCCAGCACGTATGTTTGGTACAGCACCCAATCGCTTCTATGGTCTAAGCTTGGGCCCCTTGTTACATTGTGTGCACAAGTATACCAGCTGTCAAGCACAAAATGGTTGGTCCGCGCACATAGCACCTACTTTTGAGATCTGACAATGGTGTTAGTTGACAGCCAATGCATTCCTACTTTTACAGTAGTACATGTCATCATAATCACAAGCATCTCTTCCAAATTCTGGCTTGTGGAAGTGCCTGTTGGACATCAGATCGTGCACATGTGCTGCAGCTCAACTGTCTGGAACATGCCGCCATCAGTCGCTCACCTGTTGGACTTGTCAACACGACTCAATGGCTTTGCTGCAGGTATGTGCTTTGGGCACAGGAAGTTGATACAACTGTCTCCCAAGAAGACATGGGAGGGCTTCATTGGGGGCTGCATCACTACTGTGGTGGCCTCCTGGTACCTGGCGGGCTTCATGTCTAGGTTCAAGTGGATGACGTGCCCTCGCACAGTACGTCACCCCCTCATCTTTGGCCACACACCTGCCTTTGAAACTTTCTGCTTGTGTGCAACTTCCTATAAATAAACTGAGAGCATGAGGGTGCAGAATATACCATGCTACATCAAGCTGTTTGAATAGCTGTCAATCAGCTGGCAACTTGACCTTGGGGGTAAGCTGCATTATTCGCCCCGTGTACTGATGTATGCAAGGAGGGCTGCAGTTCGAGCATTCGCAACACAATGCAGCAACTTCTGCTGCTGCTGTAGGACTTGTCAGTGTACAGCTGGCTAGATTGTGAACCTGATGACCTATACAAGCAGACAAGGTACAGTCTATACGAGATAGAGGACGCCTTTCCGCAGCCGATTCCAGATTATCTGGATTATTGGAGACAGAATGGACTGGGCATGCAGCACATCAGCCCATGGCTTACCTCAATAGGGCAGTTTTCGTTTACTGCGCGTCCCATGCAGGTATGTCTGACAAGCATTCGCAAGGCTGGCTTGCATGTGCATCTGACCACACAATGGACAAAAACTGGGGCTGCTTCTCTGCAAATGCCAGTGACAGGACTGCTTTGAAGGGCAGATAAAGCGAAGTGCATACATTGCAGTTGTGCTTGCCTGCTACATGTCTGAAGGCACAGCATTTGTCTGAGATGCAACATCACTGTGCAGTTTCATGCCGTGGTGCTGGCAGCCTTTGCCTCCATCATTGCGCCGTTTGGAGGCTTCTTTGCCAGTGGCTTCAAGCGAGGCTTCAAGATCAAGGACTTTGGAGACAGCATTCCTGGTCATGGAGGGATGACTGATCGCATGGATTGCCAGGTCTCTCCTCAACTTCAGTATACATTACATAGCACACAAGGCAGCCTAGCAAACTGCTGCTCAAGCTGTGCTGTGCTGGTCAAGCTGTGCTGCTCAAGCTGTGCCCCACCACCTTTTGTGCCCAAGCAGCTCTGTGTGATTTGTGGCCTGGCATAATCAATAAATCACTTGCATCTTCAGCAAGCGTAGTGTGTTGCGTTTGACTCAGCAGATTTGACTCAGCACACAAGCTCTGAGGTTGCCCATGATGCACTGCATCTGCAGCTGAGCAGAGCATTGTGGGTAAGACAAACGACTGACAACTGCGTGCCTGTCTGCAGATTGTTATGGCCACATTCAGCTATTTGTACTTCAACAATTATGTTGCACGAGAGACGTTAGCAGTGGGCGGGGTCTTGACCTCCATGCTGCAGCTTGGGCCAGATGAGCAGCTTGAGCTTTTCAGCAAATTGGCAAATATCCTAGCAGGAGACGAGCTCTTGCCAGAGGAGTTTGTTCATGACATCACAGAGACAATAAAGGCCAGAGCAGATGCACTATCAAGCAGAAGCTGCAATGCTAGCCTACAGCATACTTGTTGGCTTTGCTTGCACGGCAAAGATAGGATTCTTCATTGACTGACGAAGTTTGTGTTTTGTTTAGTGATGTACCTTGACGGTGTACAGTACTGTTTCTTTGCATTCCAGAATCAGAGTAAAAGCAGAAGTTTGTGTCTGTTCTGCCAATCAGCTGTGTCAGGCTAGCTGTCATGTGTTTGTTGTTCTTCCTTAGGCGGCAACATGCTGAGCTTGTGCAGCATTTGTCTAGTGCACTAGACACGTGTGGTTTGTGCTTGGACCACAAACATCATGTGGTGCATCACACAGTGCAGTTGTGAGTGATGTATAGGCTTCCTGGCATCTGTATTGCATGCATGGCCACTTAGGCGTGAACCTGTGCTACGCGTATTAGCCTATACCCTACTTCGTTCTGCATACTCAGGCACAAGCGGGGTGACATGCCTGTTGCAAATTACACTGTAAAGCTGACAACCATGCGAACCATCGGTGTTTAGAGTCCTAAACAGGCTGATCAGCCGAGCTTAAGTTTTACGCACATCGTCGATACTTTGTTGCAAGAGTCAGCCTGACATGTCGAACTCACTCTTTGTACAGATCACAAGCTTGCTGCAGAACGTGAGAGGACCAGACGGCACTCCGGAAACAGAAGTATTCGTGAAAGTCTGTAGACACATCATACCCGTGATCGGTATGCTTGCTTCTAAACAGTGTCCAATGTACCAGAACCGCAATTCAAACTCGGAATTGTCCTAACTTGAAGTTGCGCTCACAGAAAAATTTGGCACCAGCTTTCTCATAGTGAGGAGTGATATCCAAGGCAACATCGACAGGCTGTCTTCACGACAGCAAACAAACCTTTCCCGATATCAATTACTCTATCCTATTGTTCTTGACGAGGTTCAAACCGGTGACACTGGGAACTCCTCATGTACCAAAGGGCTTCTCTGGCTTCAGAGGTGTGTGTCATGCATGCAGTCTTCTCTGTTTGCATGTAGCTGGACAACGCAAATAAGCTGACCAAGTCACTCAGGCATATACAATGTAAGTGGCTGCAACAAAGCAGTCAGGAGATGGACAGTGGTGTGCAGGGCCATGGGCTTTGTTGCTGGTCTGTTGAGGCGTTTGTACGATGACAAACAGGTATCATTGGCAACCGCTGCTAGTGAAGTGTACACGGATACGCTGTATCAATATCATGGTTGGATAACTTCAGCAGCCTTCACTGTTGCTCTCAAGGTAAGGACTGCTACGTGAAATGATCTTGCTGACGGCAGCTGATGGCAGCATCTTTGCCTCACAGCTACATTGCTGCCATTTCCGGCTCAATAGAGCTTTTGAAGCTAATTGCCCTCTTGTGCAGCTGGTTCCAAGCAGAGAAGCATTCCTGGAAAAGCTTGGGACTCCCAATGAGGAGCTGTATCAGCAAATGAATGCATTTCTTAATGCATTTCAGCCAGTGCTACAGGATGTACACAAGTTCTTTGTTGATCATAATCTGGACGATCCAGCGCGAGTGTGAAAGTCACACTCAACATGATGTCGAGCGACCGTTGAATCACCTTTGGTGATGCATCCACATGGTATGTTGACAGCCTGACTGCAAGTCAAGTCTGTGCTGCATGCATATGTCTAGCACTAGTGACCATGCATTTATGTAGCAGCCTGACCTACAATGCATGGTCCTGGACCATTGGTCCATGGCTCTGCAGAGTTGCCTGAGCAGATGTTGTCACCCAATTGGCACACTTTAAAGTCATAAGACAAAATGTCAATGCTGTACTGTTTGGCGGACAACACTCAGCATCGAGTAATCACCCTTTTTCGTGCTGGAATCATACTGACGCATCTGATTCAAGAGATCTTTGTGGTATGGTTTTGTAAGGGCCCGCTAGCATTCAAAGCACGCATGTGAAGGGTACTTGCAACAACTGCATCAAAGCCTCATCAGCTTCTTTCGTAGATGACTCATCAGGTCAGCACAGAAGTTGTATGTGAACTTGAGGCCGCTGGTCAAGATCAGGCTTTGTGAAGGCTGCTGCAACATGGTTGCTGAAGGCCAGACAGCACCTTGAAGTTAAGACTAAAGGTGTGAATCATAACCGACTGCAGGATGGCGCGTGAGCAGACCCTTCTGCTGCCGTTCGTGGGCCTGGTCATGGCCTGCACCCTAGGCCTATCCGCAGCGCTTGTGCAGGTATCGCTGTGCGCTGCTGTACCTGCTATCATCTTCTGTTTCGCCTCCACCATTGCTGCATGCATGTCGGGATCTTGCGCGTCAACTTGTGACGCCGATCCGGAAACTGCACAGCATCTTTGTTTGAACGGTCGACCCGCGTCCGCATGCCATATGGCTACAAGTTCTCAAAAGCTGCGCGTCCGCATTTGTGCTTTGCAGCTGGCCAACTCCGGGCCTCCTCCTGATGTTGTCGGCGTGTGGGTTGATGATTCCGACGTGGGCGCCATAGCAACCGATGGGTCGTTCATCTATCAAAGCGCCACGATCGGACAGGCTCCGTATATTGGACGCTACTTAAGCTACCAGTGAGCCCACGATCATGCAGCAGTCAAGCGTCAATGATTGCACCTCGACGCATGACGATACCTGTCTAAATGCAAGCTCCCTGATCTATGATTGCTGCGATGCAGGTGCAACACAGATGGATCATGGTCCACAGTGTATGTCCAGCACTTCTTTGATGCAAATGGCAACGTCAATGGAACATTGCCTGGCTGTAAGCATCCTTGACCCTTTCATGTGACACTGCTGGGCAAGGTTGTGCATGCATATTCTGTGGCTGAAAATTCTGCTTGACAATTGATCCTATTGCAACTGCTTTTAAGCTTGACTTGTGGTTTGATTTTACAGGTGGAACAGGGTACTTTGTTGACGGTTTGGTAAGTACTTGCAGCGACTGAAAATGTCACTTGGCTGTCACAGCACTGAACCTGTTGTGCTGACTGCAGTTTACGTCAATCTTTGCCCTGACGGATGGTGAAGTATGCCCTTTGGGACCCAATGCAGAGACTGAAACCGTTTACCATACCATGGTTCCTGGTAGCACCTTGGGAGGACTGTTGAATGCAACCTTTTGCAGCTCACTCCGCCAGGGTGTACTTGAGCACCCTATTCTGCCTTCTGCATGAGAATCTTGCAACCCTACCAAGGCTTAGCCTGCTATGAAGCAAACCCACTGAAGCATTTGAACAGGCAGTGAACATTCCTGTTGACCAGCACAACTGGCCAAAGAAGCAGTGCCACACTTACGATCAAAGAAGCAAAGAGTGCGTTGATGACCAATTGAAGCAGCAGCTGCGATACAGTGTATTGTGAACCATGTGGTCCTCAGTGAGCAACGTTGTTTATGAACCCCTGATTGTCAAAGCCATCATTTATAGTCTTTATAGTAGACCCTATTCCAGTGCACGAGAAAAAAGCGAAGGGAAGTGGCTTCGCAAGCCTAAACAGCAAGTCACAATTGCCAAGAATAGAAACCCGTCACAGAAGAGCTGGGAACTGATATGTTAACAACCCACTTCCACAAATGTGCTATTAGCTAGAATAAGTCTCGTCGGGTCAAAGTATGACCCGAAACTCCATTTCCTCTCCTCCATATGACTCATACATCTCTTCTAGAGACTCTGGGAATATTTTGTTGGCATCACCAACTCCAAGCAAAGCTGCCTCTGCAATGTGGCTGACAGCCTGCTGGATTTCCAGGCTGTCCTCCTCCAAGGGCTCATCTGTACATCAAGACAGACTGAGTGGAATGTCAATACAAACAAGCCAGGAATGCATATTAACACACTGCCTTGACCAGCTGTACCCCGTGAGCAACCAAGCATGACATGTAGACAGTCATGTCTACACTTGTGTCTACACAAAATGAACAGAGACACGAACACCTGACTCTAACAAGAGCATGAAAGCAAAGGACTATACTGAAGAGTGCAGTTGTGGGAAATTGGTCATCCGATTCAGACCACTGGGAAGAAGGACTTTGCAGGAGGCCCAAATTGTGTGCAGAGCAGCAATAGAAGTGTGCGTGCTAGAGCTGCTCTTGTATATGAGTGTCACATACCTTGATCTTCACCCGGCAGGTAGCTGTCCTCTGAAGGCTGGTTCCTGACTAGCATGCCCAAGGACTCAGAGCCAGCACCCCTGTAAGCCCCCCTTGCAGCACAGTACTTCACCAGCTCGCTCCAATTTGGATCCTGCATTGTGATTAAATGATCAGCCAAGTCAGCACTATGCACATCTTGTGGTGTGCACCAGGGCATGCGGCTCCAGACAGCAGGAATCTGTAGCGCGAGGGGCAAATGAAGCAGCTGTTAGATGCTGAAACGATGTGCTTGTGTTGTGCTGCCAAACCCCATGGACCTCTGCAGGTGATGATAGGACAATGTGCTCAGGTTGTGCTGCCAGACCCCAAGGGCATTTACAGGTGATGATACGACAATGTGAGAAGGTCCAAAAGCTTCCTTGGTGGGAGACAACAATGACAGGAAGTCTGCGGCCATGTATGTGCATATTTCCAATGTGTGATGTCTGACCTGCATCAGCACTAGAGGATGGCCCAAGACCACCATGAGCGCCTGCGCCCGGGTGATAGCCACATTGAAGCGGTTGGGGTTCCTGAAGAAACCCACGGTGGGGTCTGATGCACCACCCGGGGGGTGCAAGGCAGAGCCCTTGGGGGGCTTGCCTGCTAGGGGCAGGTCTGCTGGTCTGGACAGAACTGTGGAGATGAAAATGATGCGTGCTTCCTGTCCCTGGAAGTCATCTACAGTCCCCACCCGAACTGCAGCCAGCTCTCTTGCTCGCAGCAACAGACGCAGCTTCTTCACCTGCACACAACACCAAGCCCTGCTCAGCAGTGCTGCTGAGCACAGCTGTGCAAAAGCAAGACTAGCACGTACCTTGTGTCATGGTTGTGGGCGGCGAAGCTTGGCAAGCTGCATGCTGTGGGCATTGCAGTGACAGACTCGCATGCTCTGGCCAAGAAGCTTCTGTTTGGTGAAGTCAAGGGGCTTTGCCCACCTGGCCGCCCTAGGCCTAGTTTCAATGATGTTACGTCACGTGATTGTCAAAACTGTCATATGAATCGGCCCCACAGGGATGCACAAGACAGGCTGCTCTGGAGAGACCGGACTTGTCCTGCACGCACCTGGCTTATCATGAGCTGCAATGCGCAACAGCTGTATCACTACTGCACACACTTCCTGCAACAAGTGTGCCTGCCAGTGTGACAACACATTGCACCATGGTCAGTCATGAGCTTCACAGAGTTGGTGACCTGGTTGCGGTAGGTGGCAATGACACCAATGTCCTGCACACTCACTCCCTGCCCGCCAGCTGTCTTGTAGCACAGCAGGCCTTGCAGCAGCTTGACCAGGGTGGACGCTTCCACTGGGTTGTAGTAGCTGGGAGCCTCCCCATCCCTCATCTGCACAGACAGGACAAGAAAGGATCACAACTGACCAATTGACAGATCTCACACAATTGATTGTGGAACCCTGTCTACAGGTTTGTTTTGTGCATGTGTGGAACTATGCACTTACGTGAGTTGAGCTTAGTTGGCCACTACAAGCGTTGGCCTCGACGATCATGTACATGTTGAAGAGAAGCCTGAGGGTGAGGTATGTTGGGCTTCTGTGTAGGTACCCACATCTATAAACATGTGGCTGGCCTCAGTGGGATCTGAAGCAAGGACTGCGCAATGGTAGCATTGGCACATACCTATTGGAGGCTCAAGGACAGCTGCAAGGCCATGAACAGCTCTTTTCAATCCCAAAGCGTCTATTTCAATTCAGAAACGTCATCCCTTCACTGGAAATCTCAACTCAGAAACGCAGAAGTTGCAATAACTTTCCAAACTTGTGGAGGACAGCTCTGCCTGCAGGTGACAGCAGGATGGAACAGCATCTGCCGTACTCATGTGGGCTTGCCATATGAGGCACGACAACAATGTCCTGACCAAGCGCCTGGTCCAGCAAAACATATAGCATCTGTTCAGTTCCTATCATCAAAGCATGAGAGTGTTGGCTGGAGAGGAACAAGAATATCAAAGGCCTGAAAGGCCATGTGGCACAATATGGTGCCTGATCTAGATGTCTGGCATACCTGCTGGCCTCTCACACCATAGAACAGCGTATTCACTGGCAGCTGATTTTCGGTGTCATCCTCAACTGCTGCATCAGCTTCCCCTTGGTGTTTGCCAGCAGTCTGTTCTTCTTCTTCTTCATGCCACTGACCCTCATCATTCCTGCAACACATTCACACAATCATCAGTAGGAGCCGTCTACCCCATCCAGATTCTCCAGGACAACCCTTGAGTGTGTATGAAGATGAAGAGTCAGGCGCCGACCTTCCATAGTAGATAGGCTGATGGCTTGCTGTACAGCGGCTCAGACAGACACGACACAAGTCTATAAGGAGTGGTGCAGACGAGCACAACATCACTGTGTTGCCAATGCTCACATGGACACCAGTGCAAACAGCAGGTGTGTCGACAGCAATCTCTGCAGCTTTGCTTGATGTCATCACCGCACATTCTATGCTGCTGCCAGAAGGACAGAGTCTCGTGAATCTAAGACTGCAAGTGACACAAATGGCACAGGCTGCAGTGGCCTGAGATGAAAAGCAGACCTGTCAGGCTTCTGCAGTTCGTTCCAGATGGGCGCAGCGACCAGCTTGGGGTCGGCAGAAGCCATGAGCTGATTGTTGTAGTAGAGGCGGCTGGGCAGCTCCAGCAGCCGCCTGTGGCTCCTGTAGTTGTGGACCAGCATCCCTGCATCACACTCAATGCTTACAGCTGCAACACACTCAATGCTTGCAATTGCAACATATTTGATGCTTGCAATTGCAGTCAACTTGGCAGCTCTCAATCCCAGCTGAAGCCTCCAGAGTATCAGTATTATCAAAAGCTGTGACTTGTCATGGGGGTGACAGTGTGATGCAGCTGTAGTATCAGCTGTGTATGTGGGGGAGAAGGCAGGGGGGGGGGGTGAGGTGGGGTGTGAAAGGGGGTTGGAGGTTGTGGAATCTCAATGTATGCCTGGGTACTCTTGATGTGCATAAGTGTCCCTGCAAAGGTCAGGAAGTTGCCAGATGCACAAAAGGCCCAACTGGCTAGGAGTTCAGACCTGCCTTGGCAAAATTCAAGCCCTTGCAAAGTCTGCTGCATTGATGTTGATACACAGTGAGCACCTCATATATGCATAAGCTGCAGCATACCTAGGCAAGGGGCCAGGCCCAGGTCTGCGTAGTGCTGCTGCTGGGTGGCATGGTACTGCACAAAGGCCTCCAGCAGAGAAGTCTTCAGACCATGACCTTCAGCCGCTGTTGAATGGAGCACTGGGCCCAGCTGCCTGCAGCCACCACACAAAAGCTTTGTTCACAATGCAGCTCCTGTAATGCAGCCACAGCCGTGAAGCCGTAAAGCCGAGATGCCGTGCTGTGATAGTGGTAGTGCTGTTACAGTGCAACTACCGGTAGTGTAACGCAGCCACCACATGAAGCCTTGATTTGTGATGCAGTTCTTGTAATGCAGCCAGAGCCAAAGCATGATGCCATGGTCTGTTCGCAGTAGCGGGGCTGTTACGTGTCGCACTTTTGCAGAACAAGATGCCATGGTCTGTTTGCAGTAGCGGTGCTGTTATGCGTTGCACTTTGCTATACATGGGTGGTAGTGTCTCTATTGTCAGCAATGCATCAGGGGAATGAGCTGTGCAGCATGCAGATCATCAGCCTGCCAAGCTCATGGCATCAGTGTGTCAGTGCCTCCATGCAAATTGCGTGGCCAAAGCAAGCCTGCCAATATGCTCAGTTCTCAAGTCTTTTACAGCTTCAGCTTGACAGCTACCAGCTGAGTTTGTAAAAAGACAGCAAAGGCATTCTGCATGGCAATCAATCAGAGCTGCAACAGCTCTTCTCAATCCCAAAACGTCTAGTTCTATTCAGAAACGTCATGCCTACACTGCAAATCTACATGGAGAAACGTCTGGGGACAGTAAAAACACGTTTCTACATTGTGGAGATGTTTAGAAGGCCTTGATACAGTACCTTGGATCCCCACAAAGCATGGCACAGCTGTCTAGTGGGGCCAGCAGTGTCAGGGGAATGAGCGCCTCTGGTCCCAATGCCTGGAACAACAGATCCATGCTCAGAAAAGGAAGAAAAGACAACAACAATTTTGTCAGGCGGTTCTGTGGAGAGAGGCTTGAATCTGTTCTCAAGATGCCCTCAGGCAAGCTACAAAGCCAGAGAGCACTGTCTCGCGGCCTATACAGAAGATGCAAACCCCACTGCACGTCTGTCATGTAGCGACAGCCCAACCAAAGCATGAAACCAGGTGGCAGCCTACATACAGTCAGTGTCTGCGAGCACAGAGTAACAATGATCCAGCACAGCAAGAGAAAACCATAAGGCTGTGATGATACTGCAGGATGGCACGAGGTAATCATTCGGCAGTGATGATACTGCATGATGGCAAGAGGCAAACATTTGAAGGTGATGCTACTGCAGGATGGCTGTGGAACACCAGAAGCTCACACGCATAAGTCAGTAGAAAAGAAACGACGACGGTTTTTGGCGCCAATTTAATGAGAAGCCAAACGTTACCATAAGTCAGTAGTGTACTGACCTGGCCTGCCTCGTCAATCATGACGTGTGTGAACTCCAGGGGCCGGAGACCAGTGGCCTTGGCTTTCTCAGCTTCCCGGCAGGCCTTCTCGTAGTAGGCTGCGTACTTGCCCTCACGCAGCATGCCTGCGCAAGATCACGAGACTACTATTGTGCCAACAACCAATGATGACAGGCAAGCAGGCAGGGGGCGTCGGACGGGCGGTGTGGAGACAGACAAAGAGGTAGTAAGTTGAACTGCAGGCATGCATGGCTTGGAAAATTCCGCAGCTGCTGGGTGATGTCTGCAAGTCCAAATTCATACCACGCAGGTGTCCAAATGCCCTAGAGGCCCGCAGCATGCCACTTGGTGCATGAGGCTACAAAGGTCAGCAACAGCAATACAGGCCCAGCATACTACAAGGCAGGAGAACAAACAGCATGTGGTGCAAAGGGCTGTCATGACTCTTACCAGCAGCGCCACAGGTGCAAACCACAATGTTGTAGGCGGCCAGCTGCTCTGGGCTGGGCAAGCCAAAGTAGTTGGTCTCCTCATTGTAGAAGCAGTTTGGCCGGACGTCTTCTTGCACCTGCGTCATCAGGCTTGCTTGCATTGCTTTCACTGAGGGCTTGCTGCAAATGTATTAGGCTAAGTGCCAACCAGCTGATAAGACAGGAGAGGGATTCTACAGCTTTTTCCCTGCTGCTCATATACATTGACTATTGATTGTGCCAGAATGTGCAGGAAGACTGGTCGCTTGGCAAAGACTTTGTTGGCTAAGATCTTAGACGCAAGGTGCAATGCACAGCAACAACAAGGACACAAGGTGCAATGCACAGCAATGACACAGAGGCAAGGCACAATGCACAGCAACTACTTGGAAGCCAGACACAATGCACAGCAACGTCATGAGGATTGACCTGGGTCGGAGGGACGCGAGGGTCGTTGAGTCTGATCATGTAGTCAGTGGTGATGCCTGCTGCAGACAGTGCCTTGAACAGCAGGTCTGCACTGAAGTTCTGGGGAGCACACATCAGCAGACGCGCTCCCTTCAAAGAGCTGTACACCTGGAAAAAAAGAGGAAAAGTTTACGCTTTTCAGCGATCATAACGGGAGCCTCCTGAGGCAGCAGCCTGGAGCTAAGCTATACACCTGCCACACATGCAACAACACCTAATTTAGACAGGTGTAGGTATGGCACAGTGTCTACAGCTCTTCAAAGTCCGGAACACCTACTGAGACGCTGACCGGTCATACAGTCAGTCGCTGCTGAAGAGATTCTGACCTCTATGTGACGATGCCTGGTTCAGGTTTGACTATCCTAATTGGCAGGCAGTCCGCTACACTAACAAGTTGAATTCATTCATGTGTGAGAGCTCAAGGCACCTGAAGGGCGCACTCAACAAGGGTGACTGTCTTGCCGGTGCCAGGGGGGCCAAACAGGGTCAAGGGGTGGCGGCCCCCTCCTGCCCCAACCAGGACAGATGCTACAGCTTCTCGCTGCTGACTGTTCAGCTTCTGCGCTCCCAGTTCATCCAGAAAGCCCGCCTTCCTGTGCATCTTGCGCAAGCTGGGCAACTGATCTGGTTTTGGCCCCTGCACATGCATACATTTAGATGTCAACTGCAGAAGGGCTGCAAAGGTGTGTGCAGGACCTTGAAATACGCTGTAGCTGGGGAGTAAAGCCCTTTGCATGATGAGCTGGCTAACCTATAGACAGACTAAGGCCAATTCACTGCTTCTCAGGCAGAGGGAAGAAAAGAAAAGACTGTTCCTTTTGGCATTGACTGAAGGAAAGCCCAAGGGTAAGGTACAATGGGCTTCCCTGTGGTTGACAGGCAGAAAATATAGTGCAGCAATCAAGTAATGGTTGCACATTTGTGATCTGTCTTGTAAAAGATCGTGTGCCTCGGTGTGATACGTGTCTAGTAAGCCAAAGCGCAAACAGACACAGGGCTTGGGATGGGGACAGCTGGAATGCTGGCAGGCAAAAGGAGGCCAGGCCTGTTCCGTTATTTCCCGTCAAACAGTACGCCTAAGGAAGCCCAACACACCTCACCTCCTGGCTTGTTGATAATCAATGCCAACTGTTGCTGCACATGTAGCACACAAAGCAAAGAGAAGAGAGGCAAAAACTGCGAGGCGTAGTTTTTGCCTTTCTTCTCTTTGCTTTGTGTGATACATGTGCAGCAACAGTTGCAGTGTCATCAACAGCAACATGACAAGACGTTGTGCATCAAGCACACACAATATGCTTGATGCTCTCCGATTGAAGTCCAGCAGCAATATACTGCAAGCACTGACCCTCTGGCAAGACAAGTGCACACCATACAAAGCAGTCATGCAGCCTGCTTGGGCTTACCGCTGCATCTGCTGCATCGTCTGCTGCTACCAGAGCCGCCTTGAACAAGTCATCGCTAGGCAGCACTGCTGTGATGCCAGACTTGAACCCCTGTATAGCCCCTGGACCCCCTTCCGCCCCACCTGCAGGGCATGATTACTGGAGGTGGAAGGACAGGTTTACTCCATTGGGCATCTGTCAGATTCCTTCTCCAGGAACTGTGCACACCTTGGCCTGTGTATGCAAGCAGTCCTGAGAAGATCCAGGCACTGAACTGAGCAATAGAGCTGACTGGGTCCAGTGCCTTGGTCTTGTCAAGACTGCTTGCATACACAGGTCAAAGTGTGCACAGCACCCAGAGAGGAAGCATGATACGTGAGCAGCAATCTGCATTAATAGCTCAGCTGAAGCCCCAAAGCAATTGGCAGGCTTGCACTGCCTGAGCAAAGCATCCATGGTCTGCTTGAGTGCATGCTGATCATCATTCATCATCTCCTTGAGTCCCTCATCTTTTGCAGAGGAACTTGCACCAATGGCCGCCAAGAGGCAGAGCACTGAAGCAAGGCCATCTGCCAGAGATCAAGGAGTCGGGATGGGATCTGATGACAAGCTTGCACTCAAGCGCAGGCTTTCTTGGCCAGGAAAAGGAGAGCCAAGGTGACTAAACATATCTTAGCATGGCATTCCCGGTCAAACAGCAGAGAGGCAGGCATCGTTTGAAGAGCTGCCAGACATGATATTAGCGGCAGCATGCTGGGAGCTTTTATGGATGCAGCAGCATGCGTATGACAGAGTTTGGGAGACAGTTGGCGTGACAAGAAGCTGCCAGCAGACCTTCTCTGACAAGATGACTCGCAGAGGCAAACGCTACAGACACAGCACACAGGCCTCGTGAAAATAACAACGATAAATGAAGAAGCATTCTGCCACATGACTTGGGTCTGTCATATTACTTTGGCGTGCAGACCAAGAATAGACTGTCACCTGACAAGCTGGATGAGGAGGTGAGCTGTGGCGGCAACAACTGCATTGTGCGCCTTGGGGTGCTGGTGGCAAGAAGCGCTCGCAGCATGCGCCTGAAGGGAGTGCGGTCGAAGGTGAAGCGTACATGCACCGGCCCTCTGACATCTGGGTCTGCAAAACAACAGCAGCTCACTTCCATAGCTCATACAGCTGTCTGAGGTGCAGCATAGGTTTGCTGCCCAGAAACCGATCAAAAGTGAAGCATACATGCGCCGACCCTCTGACATCTGGGTCTGGAACATCAGCAGCTCATACAGCGCTATGAAGTGCAGCATAGGTTTGCTGTCCAGCAGCCATGATGCGTTCAGGCCTTGTACATGCTTCATGATCTGAAGTCAGTGCAGTTCTCCTTCCATGTCTAGCTTTTGCACGCACATGTTGTGTGCTTGATGCGATGAAGTTGCCATTGGATGTGCTGTGTAGCTGCATCATGCGACCTGAGGTATGTTGCATGCCTCCGTAGGGCAGACTGCACTGGTGTCCTGAGCAGCTATAAGCTGATGCTGAAAAGATTACGCACTGTGGACAAAACACTTTCGTCCTGGCTGCATTTAAGCTGCCTACAGTTGCACCTGATTGCAGGCCTGCCTGTCAAGGCAGTGCTACAGAGACAGCATGAAGTGCCAGAATTGTGTGAGGAACTGACCTTTGTGAGGTTCCAAATTTGGAACAGCCAGCATGCATTGCGCATCTTGAGTGGTCACAACCCAGCCGCTCCACTCCTTGTTTGGGATTGCAGCAAACCTAGCGCGCATTGAGGAAGACTTCACAAACATGTCAAAATTGTGACATCTGATTGATGTTGTAAGGTGGACACTAGCTAGTGTATGTCCATGATGAAAAAACTGTTGCTGGGACTGCTGGAGTTCCTGTGCATGCGTAGGTCACACCATGCACTGCACCAAAAATACTGCTGTCATTATGCTATGCATTTGCATGAATCTATACAAAGACCAGGCAGTACACACGAATGCACACCCATGGACGGCTTTGAAGACAGCATTTGTTGTGCAGAAGTGCTTTGCAGAAGAGCCTTGCAGACCTTGCAATGAGTGAGTGTCGGCAAGGACTTACCTCAGGTACACAATGTCACCAATCATCAGGTTGGGCCTCTTCTCAACAAGTCCTGGCACCTGCACAAGCATGTGAGCTTGGCAACTGACAGCCTGATGCATGTAGCCACCCTAATTGGGG
>JAABUK010000948.1_pt1 | contig 58066 bp, 56 predicted proteins | sample 5559141 | NCBI WGS metagenome assembly JAABUK01 (sample SAMN10711869, study PRJNA513367) | rock metagenome | isolation source: Antarctica rocks | place: Antarctica: Victoria Land, Pudding Butte nord | collected 2016-01-03
CTAGAGCCTGTTATGAACTTCGCTTCAGCATTTAGCAACACTTGCTGTCGTTAAATATCAGCTTGCTTGCTATGTTAGGCTTTGGAAAAAGAGGCACAGCCCCTATCAACCCAAACAGGCCGCTTTGACGGGTTTGTGGCCCCTGCGGGGCCTTCAAAGTTCATAACAGGCTCTAGCCCCCAATTCTGGGGGGACCGGATTTAGGATAAGATAAGGGCCGTTCCTAACTTCTGGCTCCCCAGGATTGGGGCGGGGGGTCTCTTTTCCAATTTCTCCCCATCTGGTACAATGCGCCTATGACTGACACGCCTAGCCCAAACCCGCCCGCCGTGCGCCGCGCCGCGCCGGGGGACTTCCTGCAAGTCGCCGCGCTGCTCGCCGAACTTGGACGCCCCGGCCTCATGCCGGACACAACCGACAAGGCGCAGGCTGTCTATGAGCGGCATATTGCCGACACCACTACGGCGTCGATGGTGGCTGAAATCGACGGCGAGATAGTTGGCTTTCTGTCTCTGGTGTTCCGGGAGCGGCTGAACTGCGTCTATCCGCAGGCGTGGATACCGGACCTGATTGTGACGGAAGCCGCACGCGGGCGCGGGGCGGCAAAGGCGCTGCTTAACGCAGCATTTGAGGCGGCTAGGGAGTTCGGCTGTGACCGGGTGACGCTCGAATCGGGCTATGCGCGGACTGTAGCCCACAAAGTTTACGGGGCGGCGGGCATGAACAACAGCGGGTACTTTTTTGAGAGGGCGCTTTGAACAAACTACTTGGCTGCGGGCTGCTGGCTCTGGTTTGTTTGGGGCCGGTGCGGGCACAGGACGCGCCAGGGCTGACACGGGCGCTGGACAAAATACTGGCAACGCCGACGCTTTCGGGCGGCATCACCGGCGCGATGGTCTGCCGGGCGGACAACGGTGCGGTGCTGTACGCGCATGACGCAGACACGCGGCTGCTGCCTGCTTCCAATCGCAAGCTGTTCACGGCGGCCTCAGCGCTGTGCCTGCTGGGGCCAAACTTCCGGGCGCGGACGGAGGTGCTGGCGGCAGCAAAACCCGATGCGGCAGGCGCGGTGCATGGCACGCTGTACTTGCGCGGCGGCGGGGACGGCTTGCTGTCTCCGGCGGATTTGGACACGCTGGCGGTGGCGGTGGCGGGGCAGGGCATCAAACGTATTGACGGGAATGTGGCCGGGGATGGCTCGCGCTTCAAGGGCGGGCCGTATGGGTTCGGCTGGGAGTGGGACGATTTTTCGGACGAGGAGTTCCCGCAGATTTCCGGGCTGGAAGTCAATGAAGGCGTGCTGGCTGTGCATATTGCGGCGGGCAGTGCGCCGGGCGAGCCGGTGAGTGTCACACTCACGCCGCCGACGGATTATGTCTCGTTAGTGGTTTCGGCCAAAACGGGTGCGAAGGACGCTGCCAATGACTGCGCGGCGGAGCGGCCCTGGGACAAAAATTATTTTCGTGTCACCGGCACGCTGCCTGTGGGCCAAACGCTGGACGTCAACGTGCCCGTCAAGGACCCGGACCGGCTGGCGGCAACGCTATTCCGCCAAGCATTGATTCGCCACGGCATCGCCGTCACTGGCCCGGCGGTGCAGGGACAGACGCCCGCCGGGGCAGCGGTGCTGGCCGTTCACGACGGCCTGCCGCTGTCCGAGACGCTGGCACGGATGAACAAGCCGAGCGACAACCTGCTGGCCGAGTGCTTTGTGCGCCTGCTGTCGCCGGTCGGCAGCTACGATGCCGGGCACGAGCTGGAAACGCCGGTTTTCCAGAAACTTGGCGTGGACACAGACAAAATCGCCCTCGTGGACGGCTGCGGGGTGGGGCGGCGGGACTTTGTGACCGCCCGCGCCGCGACAAATCTGCTGGTCGGAATGCACCGTAGGCCCGACTGGAAATTGTATTACGACTCGCTTCCCATCGCGGGCGTAGACGGCACTTTGAAGGGCCGGATGAAGGGCACGGCGGCGGCGGGCAACGTTCATGCCAAGACCGGCACTCTCAGTCAGGTGCGGGCGCTGTCGGGCTATGTGACCGGCAAAGACGGGCGGCTGTACGTTTTTTCCCTGCTGATGAACAACTTTCCCGGCAAGGCCAAAACAGCGGGCGACGTCCAGGATGCGTTTGTCGAAGAGCTTGCCAGTTCGCTGTAGCGAATGGCCGTAGAAATGAAACAAAGCCGAAACAAACCAAAAAACATACGGCAATAGGCTTGACATTCGTTCCCGACCTGTGCTAAAGTAAGACACTCCAGGCGCAGACGCCTGGCAGGCAGCCATCCGGCAACCGCGATGAAGCACCCCGGAAAATATTTCGCAAGAACTATTGTCTCTAGGAGGATGCTTTTTCGTGAATTCCAAATCACACGCCACCCAAACACGCGCCCCCCGGTTCTGGCGCAGCGCCCTCGCCGTTCTGGCCCTCCTGCCGCTGTCCTTGACAGTTTTGGCCCAGACCCCTACGCCGAACCCGCCCGGCCCTTCTGCGCCGGTAGGTACTACCGCTGCCGCCGCGCCTGTCGCTGAGGCCGCTACTCCACCCGTGACCGTCAAGATGTCCAAAGCGGATGCGGACACGCTCGCCGCCGCCAGCTCCGCTTCCGTGACCGGCGAAGGAGCCAGCAAGGCTGACACTGCCTGGATGATTGTCGCTACGGCGCTGGTTATGTTTATGACGCCCGGCCTCGCGCTCTTTTACGGCGGTTTGGTGCGCTCCAAAAACGTCCTGAATACAATGATGATGTCCTTTGCCGCGCTGGGTCTGATCAGCGTTCAGTGGATGCTGTTCGGGTACTCCATTGCGTTCGGCAAAGATATACCAATCAGCAGTACCGTGGCCGGGATCATCGGCGACCCGAGACAATTTATGGGTTTGCATGGAGTTGGGGCGGGTCTGCGCTCGGGTCTAACGATTCCTGAGTCCATCTTTATGCTGTTCCAGATGACGTTTGCGATTATCACGCCTGCGCTGATTTCCGGCGCGGTTGCGGAGCGCATGAAGTTCTCGGCGTACTGCGTCTTTATCCTGCTCTGGGCGACATTCTTCTATGACCCGCTGGCGCACATGGTCTGGGGTAGTGGCATTATTGGGGCAACCCTGCACGCGCTGGACTTCGCGGGCGGCACAGTCGTTCACATTTCCTCCGGCGTTTCCGCGTTGGTTCTGTGCATCATGCTGGGCAAGCGCAAGGGGCATGGCGGCGAAGAGATGCGCCCGCACAATGTCCCGATGGTTCTGATTGGCGTTGCTCTGCTATGGTTTGGCTGGTTCGGCTTCAACGCTGGCTCGGAACTGGCAGCGGACGGCGTGGCCTGCGCGGCGTTTATCAACACACACATTGCCACGGCGGCGGCGGCAACTTCGTGGATGCTAATTGAGTGGGTTCGGTTCAAGAAACCCACGGCAGTTGGCTTCGGCTCCGGTGCGGTGGCAGGTCTGGTGGCAATCACCCCCGCCTGCGGCTTTGTGGATGCGACGGCGGCGCTGATCATCGGCCTTCTGGTTTCCCCGATCTGCTTTTTCGCCATTCAAATGAAGGGCAAGCTTAACAAGTACGACGACGCGCTGGACGTGTTCGGTGTCCACGCCTGTGGCGGTATGTTTGGCGCTCTGGCGACCGGCATCTTCGCCAACTCGGCGGTCAATTCAGCGATTACCGACCCGAAACTGCTTGGAGCCACAAATGGTATCCTCTCCGGTCAGCCGGGCGCGAGCTTCCACCAGTTCTTGGTGCAGCTCATCGCGGTGGTGGCGACGATTGTCATGGCGATTGTCGCTACGGTGGTTTTCGGGACGATTACCAAGCTGGTCTGCGGCGGACTGCGTGCGCCGGAGAATGAGGAAGAAGACGGGCTGGATGTGACCGAGCATGGCGAGGAAGCATACCACGGCGACAATGCCGGTATCCCCGCACTGGCCGGGATTGATTAGGTTCCCACAAGGAGAAACACGTTATGGTCCGAATTGAGGCAATCATCCGCCCCAGCCGTCTGGATGAAGTGAAAACCGCGCTGGATGAACTGGGCGTCCACGGCATCAGCGTCACCGAGATCAAGGGCGCGGGCAAGCAGAAAGGCTACACCCAGCACTACCGGGGGTCCGAGTACCAGGTCAACCTGCTGCCCAAAGTGCAGCTCGTGGTCGTGGTCGCCGACTCCATGCTGGACGGCGTGGTCGGCGCGATTGAAGGGGCGGCCCGCACCGGCGAAATTGGCGACGGCAAAATCTTCGTCACACCCGTCATGGAAGCCATCCGCATCCGCACCGGCGAGCGCGGCGACACCGCCGTTTCGTAACCCGGCCTGCGCCGAATATGGTACACTGAAGGCCCTGAGAATAATTCTCAGGGCCTTTTTTGCGGCGTGTGGAGTTGCCACGGAGGTACACGGGGCTGAACCCCCGTGCTTTAAAAGTGCAAGCCCCCGCCTGCGCGGGCGAAGAGTGTAAGACAGGCAACTTCTTATGCCCGCGAAGGCGGGGAATTGATTTTTCAAAGCATGGGGGTTCAGCCCCGTGATCTGCATGAAGGTTTTCTTCTTATGGCCTTTCGCCCCTGCATTGACCTCAAAGACGGCAAAGTCGTTCAAATTGTTGGCGGCACGCTCACCGACAGCGGCGCGGGCGTCGTCACCAATTTTACGTCCGAGCAGTCCGCCGCCGACTTTGCCGCGCTGTACCGCCGCGATGGTCTGCGCGGCGGTCATGTGATTTTGCTCGGGCCGGGTAGTGAAGACGCGGCGCGGGCGGCATTAGCATCCTACCCCGGCGGCTTGCAGCTTGGCGGGGGCGTGACGCCCGATAACGCGGCAGGCTGGCTGGACGCGGGCGCGAGTCATGTCATCGTCACGTCGTATTTGTTTGTGGATGGGGTGCTGTCCCTGCCGCGTCTGGAAACGATGCGTGAGGCCGTTGGCAAGGCGCATTTAGTCGTGGACGTAAGCTGCCGCCGGGGCGTGGACGGCAATTATTATGTCGCCACAAATCGCTGGCAGACGGTGACGGAGACCCGGTTAGACGCCGGGCTGTTTCGGACGCTTGCCCCACACTGCGCCGAGTTTCTAATCCATGCCGCCGATGTGGAAGGCAAATGCGAGGGGATTGACGAGGAACTCGTGGGCCTGCTGGGTGGGTGGGTGACCCTGCCGACGACCTATGCGGGCGGGGCGCGGCGGCTAGAGGACATCGCGCTCGTGGAGCGGCTGTCCGGGGGGCGGGTGGACCTGACCATCGGTAGTGCGCTGGATATTTTCGGCGGTTCGGGGGTGCGCTATGTGGACGCGGCGCGGGCGGGTCGAAAAGAAAAGGCCCCCTAGCCCCCAATTCTGGGGGAACCGGATGAGGAGCAGGAAGAGCCTTCTCCTAACTTTCTGGCTCCCCAGAATTGGGGCGGGGGGGCCTCCATTCCTACAGCCTCAAATAATCCACGCGCTTGACGCCGTATTTCAGACCCGTGCTCCGGGCGGTCACAAGTGCCGCGACGCGGGCGGCTTCCGCGCCGAACACCGGCGTTGGCTGGTAATTGTTTACCAAAACGCCCGCCCCGTTGGTCGCGTGCGTGGATGTAATCAGGCACGGCACGAGAGACGCGCTCTGGAACTTAACCGTGCCACCTCCTGTGCCGAAGCGCAGACGCCAGAGGAAAGTTTCCGGGCGGCGGGCCGACGAATTGCCGCCAAAGGCAAAGTTTCCCAGGCTGTAGGCAATCGTGCGGCCTTTGTAAAGCTCAATGCCCTGCACGATATGAGGATGATGGCCGACCACGGCATCGGCCCCGGCATCAATAAACTGCCGCCCCAGCGCCTGCTGCCAGAGCTTCGGGGTCGTGTCCAGCTCACTGCCCCAGTGCATAACCACAATTACCAGCGTTCCCGGCTTCTTATACTCCTTGATTTGACTCAAAACGCGCTGCGGGGCCTCGCCGATTTGTATCGTGTTTTCGCCGACCACGGTGCAGTCACCGATCAAAACGACGGGAACACCCTTGATGGCTGTCACAAACGGGGTGTTCTGGTAAAACGCCGGGACATGGGCACGGCGGAAATTAGCGATGGTGTCGTCGAATCCGGCCTGCAAATAGTCGTGCGAATGGTTGTTGGACAGACCGACGGCGTCCACGCCCCCGGCGGGGAAGAGGACGGCGTAGCGGGCGGGGCCTTTGAAATGCCACTGTTTGTCGGCAGTTTGCGTCGCGTCGGTCAGCGTGCATTCAAAGTTCACCACGCTCAGGTCATCGGTGCGAAGCCAGGGCTGCATTAGGGCGAAGGGGTAGTTTAGCTGATGGGCGCGGCGGTAGACGGCGGGGAAGCGAGGGGCGCTGCCGTCGCCGTTGACCGTGCCAAAGGTGCAGTCGCCCGCGAACGACAGCGTAATCTCGTCCGGCCCCCGCTCGGCCTGCATCGCGCAGGCGGCGGCGGCGCGGTCGGCGAGCGTGGTCGGCAGGATAGTGTTCTTCCCCACACGGCAGGCCAGTACGGCGCCCAGCGTCTGGCCCAACGGGGCCGTGCCAAGCCGGGCGACCAGCGTTCGCGCTTCGGCTACGGCGGTCGGCGTTGCGCCGGTGTCGGCCAGCGCGTGTAGGCAGCGCAGGGTCTGCGCCCGCGCTTCCTGCTTGGTGAGGGACACAGGCGCGAGCGGCTTGACGGCGGCGGCAACCGGGGCAGGGCGCGTCGCCTGCCGGGCCGGGGAACAGCCTGCGACTGCCGCCGCACACGCTGTGAGTGCCAGCAGTTGACACAAGCGGCTTATGGCAGGGCCTCTATGGCGCGGTCGATTTCTTCGGTCGTGTTGTAAAAGTGCGGCGCGAAGCGCACCCGCCCGCCGCGCACGGCGGCGGTGACACCAGCATCGGTCAGTGCTTTCAAAACGTCGTCGTTTGCGTGCGACGGATGCTGGAACATGACCAGCCCGGAGCAGGCTTCGTCGTCGCGGGGCGAGGTCACTTCGTAGCCGCGCCTGTCTAGCTGCTCGGCGGCGTAGGCTGACAGAGACAATATCTGCTCACTGATGGCGTCGATGCCCGCCTCTTCAATCAAAGACAGGGCGGCGTCCAGGCCCACCATGCCGAGGCCGTTGGGTGTACCTTCCTCGTACCGTTGCACGCCCGGCTTGACGGTGAAATCCAGCGGGTCGAACTTCATCACATCCACCACCGCCCCTGCGCCCATGTTGACCAGCCGCAGCCGGTCCAGCGCGTGCGGCGCGACATACAGCGCCCCGCTGCCACCGGGCGCAAGCTGCCACTTGTGGACGCCCGACACGGCCATATCCGCCCCCACCGCCTCTAAATCCAGCGGCAGGGCGCACAGGCCCTGAATGACATCCACGATAAATAACGCCCCGTGCGCGTGCGCCATGTCGGCGAACGCTTTCAGGTCCGCCCGGAAGCCCGTGCCGAACTGCACCCAGGACAGCGTGACCACTTTCGTGCGCGAGTCCATCTGGGCGGCCAAATCGTCGGGCGTAAAGCTGCCGTCTGCTTTTGGAGTGACTAGCCGCGTTTCAATGCCCCGGTCCGCCTGTGCGTACCACGGATACACCACGCTCGGGTACTCGCAGTCCACGCTCACCACGTTGTCGCCCGGTTCCAGTTTCAGGCCGTCGGCAATCAGGGACAGCCCATGTCCGGTGTTTTTGACAAAGGCCAGATGCTCGGGATTGACCCCCATCAGCCGCCCCAACCGGGCGCGGGCGCTGTCGCGGGCGGGGAAATACTGCTGCATAAAAAAGCCGAACGGGTCAGCGGCGGTCAGGGCGACGGCTTCCTGCACGGCCCGCACCACGCGGGCGGGCGCGGGGCCGACCCCGGCATGATTGAGGTACACGCCGCGCTCTGTAACCGGGCTAAATTCCTGTGTTCGGAGTGTGCTGAGGTGTTGGTGTGCCATGCGGGTATAATACCCGTAATTGGCGCGTAAGATTTGAAACTCGGAGGACAACTATGACACCAGAAGATGCGGAAGTCGCCCGCAATGTGCGGCGGGAGCTGGGCAAGCGGTCGCTGGACTCGACCATGATTGATGTGCAGGTCAAAGGCGGTAAAATTACGCTGTCAGGCCGCGTGCAGCACCTGCGGGATATGAAAGAAGCCAACCTGCGCTCGGAGATAGACTTCGTGCAGAAGTCCGTCACCCGCGACCGCTTGGTGAAAGGCTTTTTTGATCAGCTTCACTATGTGATCGAGCATCAGGAAGAAGAAAAGGACAAGACGGGCCGGGGCCGGATGCGAACGTGAGGAACCCCTCCCGCTCGTTCCTATGCCTTCGGCATGACTGCGTCTCTGCTCCCTCCCCTGTGAGGGGAGGGCACAGATCATTTGGTTAATTATATACCTGCTCCCTAATCGCTCCCTGAGCTTACAGACTATCATTATGGCAAACAGCAATCTCACCAGCGCCAAAAGAGCGAAAAACGACGAGTTTTATACGCAGTATCACGACATCGAGAAAGAAATCGCAGCGTATGTTGAATTCAATCCTGATGTGTTTCGGAACAAAACCGTCTTTTTGCCCTGCGACGATCCAGAGTGGAGCAACTTCACCAAGTTTTTCGCGCAAAACTTTCAGATGTTGGGATTGAAGAAGCTGGTGAGTACCAGCTACGCGGCTGCCAGCAAAAAACAGGAGGCGTATCAGCCCTCTCTGTTTGAGACGGAAAGCGCGAAATACGACAAAGCCAAAACTGCCCAAAAGGGCAAGATTTATACGCTGACCTGCGACAAAACCGGGGACGGCAAGATTGACGTGAATGACCTGGACTGGGAGTACATGGCAGGCGACGGCGATTTTCGCAGTCAGGAAGTCAGGGCGCTGCGGGACAAGGCCGACATCATTATCACGAATCCGCCGTTTTCCCTGTTCCGCGAGTTTCTGGCGTGGGTGGTGGAAGCCAACAAGCAGTTTCTCCTCATCGGGAGCATGAACGCCATTACGTATAAAGAAGTTTTCCCGCTGATAAAGGCGAATAAAATGTGGCTCGGAAATAAGACAAGTAGCCAACAAATGTTTCTAGAGGCACCGCAAGAATACACCGAAAATGTTATGGCAAGCAAACCACAAGGAATGTGGTGGAGAATGATTGAGGGCAAGCCGCTAATCGGAATACATACTGCGCTTTGGTTCACGAACATTGACCACGGCAGGCGGCATCAGCCGCTACAACTCATGTCAATGGCCGATAATTTACGGTACAACAAGAAACTCAAAGGCACAGAGAAGTACGACTGCTACGACAACTACGACGCGATTGAAGTGCCGTTTACCGATGCAATACCGAGTGATTATGAGGGAGTGATGGGCGTGCCGATTAGTTTTCTGGATAAGTATTCGCCGGAACAGTTTGAGATTGTGGGTTCCGACTACGATGTGAAAGAAGGATTGTTGCCCGATGTTATTAACCCAAACTGGGCAGGCAAATTAGATAGAGGGTATGTGAACAGCCAAAGGATGTATTCCCGACTTCTCATCAAGCACAAGGCATAAAATGGAAACAACGCTAAAGCAATACACTGTCAAAGAAGTCTGCGACGGCTTTATCTATAACGAAAGCGAAGGCAAAGGCTTGTTCGGACTTTCCGGCAGGCTCACCATCCAACCCGAATACCAGCGCAACTATATCTACGCCGACGGCAAACGGGATGTCGCGGTGATTGAATCGCTGCTGAAGGGCTATCCCCTGGGGCTGATTTATTTCAACAAAATCAGCGGCGACAAATTGGAAGTTCTGGACGGCCAGCAGCGAATCACCAGCTTTGGACGCTATGTCACAAACAAGTTCGCCGTCAAAGACGAACACGGCATGCAGCAATACTTCCACAGCATCGCCGCCGACAAGCAAGCCAAAATCCTCGAAGCGCAGCTCCTGATGTATGAGTGTGAGGGAACCGAAAGCGAGATCAAAGAATGGTTTCGGACGATTAATATCGCGGGTGTTCCCCTGAACGACCAAGAGCTTTTGAACGCGGTGTATTCCGGGCCGTTTGTGACGCTCGGCAAAGAAGAGTTCAGCAACAGCCAAAATGCCAATGTTCAAAAATGGAGCGCGTACATCAAGGGCAGCGTCAATCGGCAGGATTTCTGGGAACGCACGCTAGAATGGGTCAGCAAGGATAATGTCGGCGACTACATGAGCGGGCATCGCACCGCCCAAACCATTGCCGAAGCGAAAACGTATTTCAACAGCGTGCTGGACTGGGTTTCGGGCGTGTTTACCGGGGTGGAGAGCGAAATGCGCGGGCTGGACTGGGGCACGCTCTACGAGACGTACCACAAGCAGCCTTACGACCCGGCAGCGGTCTCGCAGCAAGTGCAAAAACTTTACGGCGACCCGTTTGTGAAAAAGCGTGCCGGGATTTTTGAGTATATCCTGGGGGGTTCGGTTGAGACGAAACTGTTAGAAGTGCGCGTGTTTGACGACGCCACGAAAAAAGCGGTGTACGAAAAGCAAACGGCAGCCGCAAAAACCAACGGCACATCAAATTGTCCCCTGTGCGCCCTCGGGCACACTGCAAACACGGGCAAACTCTGGAAACTTGCCGAGATGGACGCCGACCATGTCGCGGCTTGGAGTAAGGGCGGTAAAACCTCGCCGGAAAACTGTGAGATGTTGTGCATCACGCACAACCGCGCCAAAGGGAATCGGTAACAGAGCTTGCGGCTCAGGTTATCGCGCCCTCCTATCCTCGTCCTTTCTAACCCTTCCCTAAAAGGGGAACGAGCGGGAGGGGTACTCTTGACCCGACCCACCGATTGCGATATAATGCCCCATGCCCGTCCCTTTTGACCCACTGTTTCAGCCCTGCCGCGTCGTCCTGTTTGACCTGGACGGCACGCTGGTCGAGACCCATATTGACTTCCCGGCGATGACCAATCTCACCGAGGCGCTGGCGCGGGAGGCGGGCGTGCCGCCGGAAGTGACCGATGGCAAGGATATTCTGGGCATGGTGGATGCCGCCGTGGACGACCTTGCCGGGCGCGGCGGCGACGGCCCGGAGTGGCGGCGAGAGGCGTTTGAAGCCTTGGAGCGGCTGGAAGTGGAAGGCTGCGCCCATCCCGTCCTTCTGGCCGGCACGTCGGAACTCATGGCAAAACTGGTGGCGGACGGCGTGAAAGTGGGCGTCGTCACCCGCAACTGCCGCCGGGTGGCCGTCGGCCTGCTGGCCCGATTCGCGCTGCCGCATCACCTGCTACTGTCACGGGACGATGTCAAAAAGTCCAAGCCGAACCCGGAGCATTTGTGGGAGGCTTTGAGACTGTTAGACGCCCGCCCGGACGAGGCGCTGATGGTAGGCGATCATTGGATGGACGTTCAGGCCGGGCAGCGGGCCGGGGTCGCGGCGACGCTGGGGGTGCTGGGCAACAACGAGGCTGACTGGTTCGCGGCCTGCCCGCCGACCCGCCTCGTGCGTGACCTGGCCGAAGCCGCGCCGCTGTTCGGGCGGGGTTAGTCTATGCGCCTCTCGGTGTGCATCGTAACTTGGAACACGGGGGACTTCCTGCGCGACTGCCTCCGCTCGCTGCTGGCGTTCCCGCCGGACGGCGCGGACTTAGAGATTATCGTCGTGGACAACGCGAGTGCCGACGGCTCGGCGGCGATGGTGCAAGCCGAGTTTCCGACCGTTCGGCTGATTGCCAACAGTGGCAACAGTGGCTACGCCGAAGGCAACAATCAGGCCCTCGCCGCCGCGACCGGCGACTGGCTTTTATTGCTAAACCCTGATGTGACGGTTCACCCGGATAGCCTGACTTTGGCTCTAACGTGGATGCAGGCGCACCCGGACGCCGCTGTGCTGGGCTGCCGCCTGATTGGCCCGGATGGGGAGACGCAGCGGTCCCTGCGCGGCTTTCCTGACCCCGGCCCGGTGCTGTGGGAGTTTCTGGGCCTGTCCCGCCTCCTGCCCCGCTCCCGCGTGTTCGGGGCCTACCGGATGACCTGGTTCAGCTACGACGAAACGCGGGAAGTCGATCAGCCGATGGGGTCGTTTTTATTGCTGACCCGTGCGGCTTATGAAACCGTCGGCAGCATGGACACAGCGTTTCCGATCTTTTTCAACGAAGTGGACTGGTGCTGGCGGACCAAGCGCGAGCATGGCCTAAAGATTTACTACACGCCCGACGTGTCGGTGACCCATTTCGGCGCGGCCAGCACGCGGCAGGTGCGGGCCAGCATGATCCGCGAATCGCACCGTTCCCTGCTGCGCTTTTACGACAAGCACTTCCCGAAACTGGCCCCGCCCCTGCGCGGCCTGCTCCGGGCGGCGGTGTGGCTGAACGAATGGCGGCTGCTGCGCGGGGTAAAGGAACCGGAGACACAGATCGCCCCCTAGCCCCCAATTCTGGGGGAACCGGATAAAGAGAAAACGGCCTTTTCCTAATCTGGCTCCCCCAGAATTGGGGGTAGGGGGGCGATCCGGGGTTTGAGAAACCTATGACTGACATTGCCGTCATCGTTGTCAACTGGAATGCCCGCGAGGACCTGCGGCATTGTTTAGAGTCCCTGTTTGCTGTGCCGACGCCGGGCGTAGAGTTTGCCGTCTGGGTCGTAGACAATGCCAGCACGGACGGCTCGGCGGAGATGGTCGCGTCTGAGTTTCCGCACGCACACCTGCGGGTCAACACCGAGAATTTGGGCTTTTCTAAAGCCAACAATCAGGCGATTGCCGAGGCGCTGGCCGAGACCGACACGCGCTCGGTGTTCCTGCTGAACTCGGACGCGGCGGTGCATCCGGGGGCGGTTGGTGCGCTTGTAATATGGTCGGATACCAACCCAAACGCAGGGATTGTCGGGCCGAAGGTACTGAACCCGGACAGCACGCTTCAGCTTTCCTGCCGCCGCTTTCCGTCGCTCGGCGCGGGTTTCTTCCGCAATACCTATCTGGGCCGCCTCTTTCCCCACAACAAGTTCGCCAAAGACTATCTGATGCAGGACTTCGACCACGCGCACACGCTCCCCGTCGACTGGGTTTCCGGCTGTGCGATGCTTTTGCGGCGGGACTTGCTTGAAAAAATCGGGGCGCTGGACGAGCGGTTTTATATGTACTGTGAAGACGTCGATATTTGTCAGCGGGCATGGGCCGCCGGGCGCGAGGTGGTCTACTTCCCGGAAGCGGTCGTGACACACGCCATCGGGCGTTCGAGCGACAAAAACGCGGACACCATGATTGTGGAGTTTCATCGGTCGTGGTACGAGTTCGACCGCAAGCGCCACCCAAACTCGTCGCTGCTGCGCCGGGCGGCGGTCTATGCCGGGCTGTGGCTGCGGGCCACGGTTCGCATTTTAAACCGACGCCGCGCCCTGCGCCGTGCCGAACCCCGGAGCAATTCCCATTGAATACAGTCGTCGCCGTGATACTGGGTCTGGTCCTGCTGCTTGCGCCGGTTGTCGCCGCCGTCCCCGATGAGCCGCTGTGGTCGTCGTGGCTAATGGCGGGGGTGCTTGGCATCGCCGCCATCGCCGCATGGCGTGGGGACGGGGCGCTCCGGGCGCGTCCGACACGGGCTGAGCGAGCATTTTTGCTTCTGCTGGGTGTCGCATTTCTGTCGATCTTGTGGCGGTTGGTGGCACAGGGCGGCACGGGCTTTTTCGGGCCGATGCTGCGGGGGTGGGCGACACTGGCCGCTGACTTCACCCTGTTCGCGCTGGCCCGCCGCGCTTCGGCGGACAGCCGCGTGCGTCTGGGGCTGATTGTCTGCGCCGTGCTGGGCGCGGTCATCGTCGCTGATTTGGGCATACAGGAATACGCCGTTCACGTCAAAGCAGGGCAGGCGAGCTGGCGCATTTTTGCGACTTCTACGCCGGACTACCTGGCGGGTTACTTTGTCATGACTCTGCCGCTGACACTGGCGCTGCTCCTGCAAGCCCCGGCGGTGCGGGGGCTGACCCCGCTGCTCCGGGCGCTGACCCTCCTGCTGCTAGGCGTCGCCGCGCTGTTTCAGCTTGCCGCGCTGCTGTTCACCGGCTCCCGCTTTGCGCTGGTGTCGCTGGCGGTGTCGCTGATCGTGTTCGGCGTGGCCCTCTGGCGGGCGAGCCGGGGAGGGTACGCTCTGCCGAAGGCGTCACGGGGGCTGATCATCGCGGCGGGCATCGTGCTGGTGCTTGGCGGGGCGGCGCTGGCGCGGCCTGTGCTGTCCCGCCTGCACAACTTGAACGACAACTCGGCGGCGTTCCGGCTCTGGACCTGGCGCGGGTCGGTCAAAATGGCTGCTGCCAACCCGGTGCTGGGCACAGGGGTCGGCATCTGGGTGTATACTTACCCGCGCTATGCGCTGACCGGCTTCACGCGGGTCGCGCACAATTCCTATCTGCAAATGGCCGACGAATGCGGCGTGCCGGGGCTGGTGCTGCTGGTCGGAACGCTTGCCCTGCTCGGCGGGACGCTCGGACGCGGGCTGGCCGTGCGCCCGCCCGAAGACGCGCCGCTGGACCCGCGCCTCCTGCTCTGCGGTTTGCTGGCCGGGTGCGCGGGAAGCGCGGTGCAGAACTTGATTGATTCGGACTGGTACGTGTTTTTTCTTGGCACGACCTTCTGGACGCTGGCCGGGCTTGCCGTGAGCATCGCCGCCCCGGAGGTAGCCGTAACAGAAAATAAGCGCCCGGCGCTGCCTGTCATGCTGGCCGTGAGCGGTGTCGCGGGGGCTTTCGCTCTGCTGACCGCCGGGCAGGGGCTGGCCGCGCTGTCCGTGCAGTCCGCACCGCTGGACTATGCGACGGCCCGCACCTGGGACCCGCTGAACGCGAAGTACGCCCGTGGGGAAGCCCTGCATGTGCTGGCTCCGGCAGGGAACGCGGCGGGGGCTGAGGCAGCGCTGCGGGTGGCTGTGGCTTTGGAGCCGGAGGCCGTGAACTGGTGGCGGCTGGGGGATGTTCTGAAAGCGCAGGGGCAGACGGCGGCGGCGCTGTCAGCCTATCAATCCGGCCTGCGGACGGACCCGAACTCACTGTTTCTGCTGCAAGCGGCGGCACAAACCGCCCCGCCCGCGCAAAGCCTGACCTACTATCAGAAAATGGCTGATGTGGAGCAGTCGCCCGTCGGGACCGTCCGGGCGCTGGGCGAGTCGGTGGAAACGCGCTTTGCTTACGCCGACGCCGCCCTCGGCGACGCCGCCGCCAAAACCGACCCGGCCCGCGCCTTGACTGACTACGCCCGCGCCGCCGACGTGATCGAGCGGTTTGTGGACGCAGGCGGCAGCCTCAACGTGCAGCAGCAGGCGCTCTCTGGCTTTGAGCCGGACCCGAAACTGGACGCCGCGATGCGCGGCCTGTATCTGCACGTCATGGATGCCTGCTTCGCCCTCGCCCCGCCCGCCGAGAAGCCTGCTTTGCAGCGCCGCCGGGTAGACTACAAACAGAAATTAGATGCTGTGCTGGCCCAGTCTTCTGGGAACAGTCCGCAATAAACACAATAATAAGTCCAAAATAGGGTATCATAACGGGCACTTGCCCGGCAAAAAGCATTTAATACTAATTTCAGGAGATACGCATGAACATTACCGTCCAAAAGCGCGGCCATCAGACCAAAAGCGAGCGCAAGACGCGCCTAAAACAGGGATTTATTCCCGGAGCCATCTATGGCAAGGGCCTGGAACCGGTCAACATTGAAGTTTCCAGCCGCGCCATTGCCGAGGTGCTGAACACCGCCACTGCGCTGAACACTGTGCTGGATTTGATCGTTGAAGGCGATGCCAAGCCGCATACAGTGTTGGTGGACAACCTTCAGCGCAACGCCATCACACGCGGCTTTGAGTCGGTCGGCTTCCATCAGGTTCGCAAGGGCGACAAAGTGACCGCGCAAATTCCTATTCAGCTTACCGGCGAGCCGGAGTCGGTCGGAACAGGTGAGGCCGTTTTGGAGCAGACTGCTGAAACTATCACGGTTCATGCCCTGCCCGCTGACCTGCCCGCGCATCTGGATGTGGACGTGTCCGGTATGGCTCCCGGTGACATTCTGCACGTCGCCGACCTGCCTCACAATGCCACGCTGGAATACACGGCGGGCGAAGAAATCACCATCGCCGCCCTGCACTACTCGCGCACGGCTGCCGCTGTGGAAGAGGCCGATACCGCCGTCGCCGAAGCCGACTTGTCCGGTCAGGATGCCGTCACCGAGCTGCGCTCGTCCGACGATCCTTCTACGGACACAATCACCGAAGCTTAATCACACTGTCCAAAAAGCCCCGGCTCGTAAGAGCCGGGGCTTTTGCCGTTCAGGTACAATAAGCGTATGACCGAGCGCATTTATCCTGAGCGTATATACCTAGACTACGCCGCCACCACCCCCCTGCGCCCCGAAGTCTGCGCCGCGATGGAGCCGTTCCTATCAGCGGAGGCTTTTGGCAACCCGAGTTCTCTCCACGCCGACGGGCAACGGGCCAAACGCGCTTTGGACACCGCCCGCGACACCCTCGCTGCCGCCCTCGGCTGCGCCTTCGCCGAAGTCACCTTCACCGGCGGCGGGACCGAGTCCGACAATGCCGCCCTCGTTGGCGTAATGCTCGCTAACCGCGCACGCGGCGACCACTTTATCACCACGCGCATTGAGCATGAAGCCGTCGGCGAGACCGCCCGCTTCCTGGAAACGCTCGGCTTCCGGGCCACCTACCTGCCCGTTGACCACGAAGGACTCGTGTCCCCCAAGGCCGTCGCCGATGCCCTGACCGACCGCACCGTGCTTGTTTCGGTCATCCACGCCTCCAATGAAGTCGGGACCATTCAGCCCCTCCGCGAGATTGCCGACCTCGTTCACCAACGCGGCGCGCTCCTGCATTCCGATGCCGTGCAGACATTCGGGCAGCTCCCCGTCACCGTGGACGCTCTCGGCGTGGACCTGCTCACCGTGTCCGCCCACAAGATTTACGGCCCCAAAGGCGCGGGGGCGCTGTATGTGCGCGGCGGCGCTGCCATTGAGCCGCTGCTCCACGGCGGCGGGCAGGAGCGGGGGCGTCGCTCCGGCACAGAGAACGTCGCCGCCATCGCGGGCTTCGGCGAAGCGGTTCGCCTGCTGCTCCCCGAACGCGCCGCCGAATCCGCCCGCCTGTCCGCCCTCCGCGACTTCCTGCTGTTTTCGCTCCGCGCCGCCCTCCCCGGCGTCGTCCTGAACGGCCCTGAAGGCGCGGGCCGCCTGCCGAACAACCTGAACCTCTCCCTGCCGGGCCTCGACGCCGAAACGCTTCTGCTGGCCCTTGACCGTGCGGGCGTCTCCGCATCGTCCGGCTCCGCCTGCGCCTCCGGCTCCATCGAGCCAAGCCACGTCCTGACCGCGATGGGCCTGCCCGATGACCGCATCAAAAGCGCCCTGCGCCTGACTTTGGGACGCGGCACAACGCAGGAGCAGCTAGAGCGTGTGGTGGAAATACTCGCGGGGATCGTGGGGCGGCTGAGACAATAACCGAGAGAGGCCAGAACAATTGTCCCGACCTTTCCTGCTCAACCCTGCTTACTGCCTCTTTAATGTAACGTTGGCCGTGCCGCCGGTCCAGTTTGGGTCTATGTAGTCGGAAGGGAAGCTGATGTGGAGTGTTTTCGCGTCGTCGGAGAGAACGCCATCTGCCGAGGACGTTTCCCCCCAGTTGAGCCGTAAGGCATGTCCTTTTTCTGTCCAGGTCATCCCGCTCCGATGGAAGCCGCCGAAAGTAATAGCGTCCGCAGTGCCATCCCGATTCAGGATGATGTTCACCGGAAATCTGCTCTGGTCCTGAAAAATGCCTGACCAGTTCCCGGCGGCAGGCTGGGGGGATGCCAGGTGATAACCCACGAAGCCTCCCAGAACCACCGCCGAAACAGCCACAGCACCCGCGATGGCGGACAGCCGCCTCGGGAGGCGGCGGCCCCTGCCTGTTTCTGCGAACTGGCGCTGTGCCTCGACCTGCGCGAGTATCTCCTGGGACGTCGCTTCTAAGCCCAAATCCCGCACGGCTTCGCCGATAGGGATTGTGCCATCCAGCCCTCGCTCTATAACCTCTTTGCGCGACTGCAATGCAGTGACAGCGTCCGCCAGTTCCTTTGAGGTTACGCGTGTTGCAGCCGCGAGGCAGTCCTCGGGGCTGTTCTCCTGCTTTAACATGGGAGGACTCTTTTCACGCTGCGGCGGCGTAGTTATCCGCCCCGCCGACGTCGTGGAAGACGGGCAGGTAGTCGCGCCAGACCTCGTTTTTCGTGCCGTTCAGGTACTTGGTCAGGCTGATATACGGCACGTAGCGCGGGCGGCGAGGCGGGCGGGCCAGCTTCATGCCGCTGTTGGAGAGCATTTTGTCCCCCTTGCGGGCATTGCACCGGCGGCAGCAGGCGACGAGATTATCCCATTGCATCCCGCCTCCGGCACGCTTTGGGACGATATGATCAATCGTCAGATCGCGTGTCTGCACCCCACAATACTGGCAGGTGTAGTTGTCGCGGGCGAAAATCGACCGGCGGGACAGCTTCAGCTCGGGCAGGGGCCGCCTGACATGGTGGCGCAGACGCAGGACCGACGGCGCGGCAACCACCACGCCCTCTTCCGTGACCAGGGCGGGCGTGTCGGTCTCGCCGTGCTGATGCAAAACGTCCGCTTTGCCCAGATACAGCAAAATGACGGCGCGGCGCAGGTTGCAGACGTTCAGCGGCTCGTAGTCGCTGTTCAGAATTAACACCTCATGGCTCATAACGTAGATGTCCGGTCCTTTCCCGAGAATAAAATCAGTCCAGTTGCCATAGTAAAAACAAGAAAACCCGCTCTGTCTCAGGCCGTCATAAGGCGGCAAAAGTCAGGAGCGGGTCAGGCAAGGCGCACAGGTTGACAGCGCCCAGGTCCCGAGGGACTGGGCACGGTACAGTAGTGCGTGTGGGCATGATACACCGCGTGACGATGCCGCAGCGCGTCTCCCCCCGCCCGCCGCTCTCGCGCCGGTCGATAACTGTTTGCGTGTTCGTACATGACAAAAGATTGTAGCCGCTTTCGTGATGATTTGTCAACGGATTTAAGAGCAACAGGAAAAAAGAAGGAAGGTATTTTACGGGGACCGCAACCGGGTATAATTTAGGCGCTATGATTTTTGATTCACTGCTGCTGGCTTCGGTACGGGATGAGCTGGGCAAAACGCTGGTGGGGGGCAAGATTGACAAAATCACGCAGCCCGATCCGCTGGAAATTGTTCTGCGCGTCTACCATGCCGGGCACAAACACGATCTGCTGCTGTCCTGTGACCCGGAAGCGGCCCGCGCCCATCTGACGGTTCAGCGCCGGGACAACCCGCCCTCGCCGCCGCCGTTCTGCTCGCTTCTGCGAAAGCATCTGGACGGGGCGTGGATGGACGACATCTCACTGCCGTCGGGCTTTGGCGAGCGCATCCTGCACCTGCACCTGAAAGCCGTGGATGGGGCGCGGCTGACCCTGATTGCCGAGATCATGGGCAAGCACAGCAACCTGATTCTGGTTACCGAAGCGGGAACGATTTTGGGCGCGGGCAAGAACATCGGACGCGGCATCAACCGCTTCCGGCAGATTTTGCCCGGTTTAAGCTATATCGCCCCGCCACGGCAGCGCGGGCGGCGGGACCCGTTCGCGCCCTGGACACCCGAGTCTGACGCCCCGATGACCGAGGGCGAAGCACGGGAATGGCTGGGGGAAACTTGGTCAGGCATCTCGCCCCTGCTGGCCCGTGAGGTCGTCTTATGCGCCAATGCGCTGACACCGGCGGCTCTGTATGAAGCCCTCACGCTGACTCTGACCGTGGTGCGAGTGGGGGACTGGTCGCCGCGTCTGTGGACCGACCCGTCGGGGGCGATGTTGGGGGCCTACCCCATCCCCCTGCGCTCGGTTCCGACGGCAGATCAGCACGCCCGCGAGTCGATCTCGGTGGCGCTGGACCACGCGGCAACGTCGCTCATTCGCCGGGACACATTTGCGCGGGCCAAAGAGTCGCTGCTGGCTGCGCTGCACCGGGCGCGGCGGCATCGGGAGCGGGAGGCGGAAGAACTGGGGCAGGGACTTCGCAATGCCAAGCGGGCGGAGGAATACCGGCAGACGGGGGATTTACTGCTGACCAACCTGTCGCAGATCGGGCGCGGGCAGGCGCTTGTGTCTGTCCCGGACTACTACGCCCCGCCGCTGCCCGACGGCGAGCCGACGATGCGCTTTATCGCGCTGGACCCCACCCTGAGCGTTCATGAAAACGCCGAGCGGTTTTACAAGCGCAGCCGCAAGGCGGAAACCAGCGCCCTGACCCTGAAAGAGCGCCGCGCTCAGGCATTGGAAGAGTCCGTGCTGCTGATGCAGGCCGAGCGGGAAACGTCGGCGGCCAAAACCTCGGAGGAAGTTGCCGCCATTCGGACCAGCATGGCCGAATCGCTGGCACGCGGGCCTCAGCAGGCCAAAGGGGAGCGGGCAGGGGAAGCGAAAAAACCAACACTGCCGGACTTTGAGGGGCATCGCATCAAGACGTTCCGCACTCTTGACGGCTGGGAGATTCTAGTCGGCGAAAACGCGGTGTCTAACGATTATCTCACCACGAAGCTGGCCGTCTCGTCGGACATCTGGCTTCATGTCCGCGCCGCGACTTCCGCGCACGGCATCATCCGCGCCCAGAACCGCCCCGCCGCCGTGTCCGCGTCGGCCTTACAGCAGGCCGCTGAAATGGTCGCCGCCCGCAGCGAGTCCAAGCACTCATCGCTTATCCCCGTGGATTACACGCTGAAAAAGCACGTCCGCAAGCCCCGCAAAAGCGCACCCGGCGCGGTGACCTACACCAACGAAAAAACGCTGTTCGTGGCCGGTATTCACGGGGAGTAATGATCAAAGGAGACGCTGTGTTGATTGTTCCAAAGTGGCTGTTGGTTGCCACTGCCGCTGTCCTGTCTTGTGCTCCGCACTCAGCCCGTGCGGACGCCGAAAAAGTTTCGTTAAAAGTCTCATTCGACGCCGCGCCCCGTCTGGGGGACCGAGAAGACGTTTCTGTCACGCACACGGTCTATGGGAAGCCGCCGAGGCACGGGACGGAAGGCCAATTCGTCCGCGACATGGTGAAATCGGTCGCCCTGAACGGTGATGTCACGATTTTGAACGCGCCCGGCGGCAGACCGACGGACCCCATTGATCCGTCTTCCCGCGCTCTAGTGTTTGACAGGCACGGGAATCTTCGGTCGCCGGGCGTGACCGACGGCCTTTCGGAAGATATACTCAGCCGGCCTGTCCGACTGGCTTTGGCCCTCGCGTCCCGTCCCAGCAAACCGAACGCTTCGGTCGGAGTGGGGGAAAAGTGGAGAAAAACCTACGCCGACCCCGCCGCTCTTGGCAACACTTTCACTGTCGAGGCGACGTTTACGGGTGAAGAAGCGCATGATGGGATGAGTTTCTACAAAACTATCCAAACGGCCACCATCCCCTGGCGGAGTGGCGGTAGGGCGGGGCAGTTTTCGGTCACCACCAGCACCTGGTTCGTCAAAAGTCCCGACACTCTTAAAATGCGTGTATTCATCAGTCGTTTCGAGGCGAGAAAGCTGCCCACTGTGTCGTCAGAGGCAGCATACTATGGTTCCCAAGTTTTAGTGCGCGGCAATAGTGTTCTCTATCGGTTCAGCCGGAGCGGGAAGACCCTATTCAGTAACGAGAGCGGGGACGGGGTACTACAATTCGGCAAAGGTGCAGGAATTAGTCTATCCGTTGAAGGGAGTATAGAGGAACTCCGGCGGCACGCGGTCGGTGAGCCAGACGCCGTTGTCGGAGCGGTAGAACATATGCCCGGCATCGGCCATTTGTGCGGCCAGCACCGTGAAAATCACGGGGCGGCCATGCCGGGAGCCGACGGTGCGGGCGGTTTCAGTGTCGGCGGACAGATGCACATGGTGGCGACGCATCTTTTCCAGGCCCGTCCGCGCAATCAGCGGGGCCGTCAGATGGCCGGTCCCGTGATAGAGCAAGTCAGGCGGCAGGGCCGGCGAGAGCTGTAAATCCACATCAATGCTATGACCCTGACTGGCGCGAATGAGCGTTCCGGTCGCATCAAACGAAAACCGCTGCTTGCTGTTTTTAGCAACGACTTCTTCCAGGTCGGCCCGCGAGAATTCAACCCCCTGATGGGCGCAGGCGGCCAGAAGGTCGCCTGTGCCCACCCAGCCGCCGGGGGCCAGTGTCAGGCCCAGACCCTCGGGGTCATGCCGCAGGTGCTTACTCAGGTACTTGCTGATTTTGACCAGACGCGCTTCGTTCATCGAACCTATCCCTACACAATCGAATCGCCTGTTTCGCGGGAAACCACGCGGGCATTTTCCGCCGCCACAGCGCTATCCGGGACAACTACCTCAGGCGGCAGGGCTTCGTCCACGGTCCGGCCTGTCGTCGGCTCCAGACGGCGGGTGATGTTCATATCCTCGTCCGGGGTCAGCGCGTTCACCCGGCCTGCGGCAGCGGCGTTGATGTCCACGCCGACCGCGTTGTATTTCAGCAAAATCTGCTTGATGTCGTCATAGCGTACCGGGTCCACCTGAATTGTCAGCAGGTAGTCGCCCTCGCTCATCCGGTCATGTACACTGTCCGCCGCCTGCTCGGACATCCCCATATCGCGCAGGTAGCCGGTGACGCCGCCGACCGCCGCACCTGCCGCTGTGGTGGCCGCCGCCGCGCCGAGGGCCGCCGCAAGTGCGCCGCCCGCCATCACCAGGCCCACGCCGGGGATCGTCAGCGCCGCCGCCGCCGCGAGAAGCCCCGTCACCAGTCCGACTCCGCTGCCGACCGCCGCTCCGGCGGCGGCATCCTGCGGCGTCGTGGTGGTTATCCCCGCCTTGCCGACTGCGTCCACGTTGGCGGGCGTGTCCACAAAGTTCGCGGGCTTTTCGGTCATGCCAAGCGTCGCCGGAGCGGTCGTACCGGTCAGCGCTGTGTATGCAACTTCCGGCTCGCCGAGGCTTCCAGCGGGGGCATCGGTGACGCGGGTAAAGCTCTGCCGCACGCGAGCGGCTTCGGCTTGTTCCGCAGGCCGCCGGGCGGCGATGCCGATATGGTCAGCGGTAACGCCGTGGTCGGTCAATGCGCCAATCGCCCGTTCGGCATCGGCGACATCGGCAAAAAGCGCATAAATTGTTTGCAGAGCCATTGAGTGTTTTTCTCCTGTGATAGCCGCAGTTTACCCCGCAGGCAGGCAGACGCAAACACGACGACCGCGCAAACAAAAACGCACGAGCCTTTCGGCCCGTGCGCTGCGACGAGAAATGCTGTTACCTTGATTTCGGGTGGGGGCCAGTATAAAAGAAGATAACTACACCCTTCTGGTCTTTGCTTTCCCACTCCGGTTTAACCGGCACGTTAGCTTCTTTGCGTTTTATGGCATCCGCAATATCTTCGCGTGTCCAAATTTTGTAGAAAATACGCTGTCATTGGGAAGGCTGCGATATTCGTGGTGGCACAAAAAGCCGCCTTTAAGGTGCTTGATGACGCCCGCCGGGTGGTGAAAGGGATAAGAGAACTCGGACAGAACTCGCCCGGCTTCCGCAGATGCTTCCTGTTCAGACACTGGCCGATTGGCGAGCTTCTGCCAGTATTGCTGAACTTTTGCGTCCTTCTGTATCAGCCAGGTAGCCAATCCGCAGCTCCCTCACGTCCATCAATGGCTTCCCGAAGTTCAGCACCCAAAGTAGGTGCGCGTAGACCTCTGCGGTGGCTGCCCAATCAGAAATGGTATCCAAAAGTGCCCGGAGATTGCGGCCTCGGCTTGCCGTCTCAAAATCCGCAAAAAGCTGGTCCAGACAGTCAGCGGGCAAAGCTGAAAATCGTTCCAGGATCAACACGATAGGACCATCCCCGTGGGAGACGTCCCCATTGATGCTGTTCGGGCGTATTTGGCTGGGAGAGGGTGCTGGGAGTGTTGCTTGTGCCATGATTGCCTCCACTGATAAGAAAAGCCACGGCAGAATAGTTTATTCTGCCGTGACCGGATAGCGTTACTTCCGCTCCGCCAGTGGCGTCACTTGGAGGTTGCGCGGGCCGGTGTAGATGGCGCGGGGGCGGATCAGACGGTTGTCGCCAAGCTGCTCCAGGATGTGCGCGGTCCAGCCGGCGACGCGGGAGATGGCGAAGACGGGGGTGAACTGATCATTCGGGATGCCGAGCATATGGTACACGGACGCCGAGTAGAAATCGACGTTGGCTTTGAGGGTCGTTTTGCCTTTGGCGGCCAGCGCTTTGTCGGCGGCTTCCTGTACTTTTTCGCTCATGTCAAACCATTTGCTGTCACCGGTGGACTGGGCAAGCTGTTTGGACATCTCGCGCAGCGACACGGCGCGGGGGTCGAGGGCACGGTAGACGCGGTGGCCGATGCCAGGGATTTTCTTGCCTTCGGCCAGCATTTGCGTGACAATCTCTTCGGCCTTGTCGGGCGTACCAATCTGTTCCAGCAGGTTCATCACGTTGACATTCGCGCCGCCGTGAAGCGGTCCGGCGAGCGTGCCGACGGCGCTGGTGACGGCGCTATACATATCGGTCAGCGTGGCAACGGTGACGCGGGCGGCGAACGTCGAAGCGTTCAACTCATGGTCGGCGTGCAGGGTCAGTGCCACATCAAGCGCGTGCGTGGAAGTGGCGTCCGGCTCCGTGCCGGTGAGCTGGTACAGGAAGTTTCCGGCGGTGGACAGCCCCGCTTTTGGTGCAATCGGCTCTTCGCCTTTGCGGAGGCGGTCCAGCGCGGCAACCAGCGTGCCCATCTGTGCGGTCAGGCGCAGGGCCTTGCGCTTGTTGGATTCCATGCTGTCGTCGCCGGTGTCGGGATCAAAGAGGCCGAGCAGCGAAGTCGCTGTCCGCAGGGCGTCCATCGGAAGGGCGGATTTGGGGAGCTGCCGCAGAAGCTTCATGGTCTCGTCGGGGAGGGCGCGGTGCGTGTCTAGCTCGGTATTGAACGCCGTCAGGGCATCCTGCGTCGGCAGGTCGCCGTTCCAGAGCAAATAAATAACTTCTTCAAATGTGACGTTCTGCGCGAGGTCATGAATATCATAACCCCGGTAAATTAAGTTGCCGTTTTTGCCGTCCACGTCGCAAATGGATGACTCACCGGCGATGACGTCTTCCAAACCTTTTGCGAACTCTTTATCGTCTGCCATGGGGAGAAAAAACCTTCCTTGCGCTGGGAGCGCGTTCGTGAAGTTTACCCCGATTCGGCGGGCGCTGTCAAACAATTTGCGCCTGTGGGTTCAGCGTTGGCTTCGGCTCTGCTTTCGGCGTCGTCATCCCACTTGCCCATGACCGACATCCGGGTCCCGCAGCAGGCGCAGACACCGATCATCGCCCGCCTTCCGTTCTTCATCATCGTCCGTGTGGCGGACAGCATTTCTTGTTTGGCGCGGCAGCGCACACAGTATCCTAACACAGTCACCTCGGGTCGTCTTTTTGCTGGTAAAACTACGGGGATTAAGACGGGCCATTATAACAGTAGGACGGCTGGCTTGTCAAGGTGAACTTTTGCCGGCATTCCGGCGTCTGTTGACCCAATCGGCCCTGTGTGTTATACTTTTTCAGGAATCTACCCCCTATGAACAACCACGCTCAAACTTCGCGTGCCGCCCTTGTGTTCGTCTCCCTCGCCGCCGCCGGTGCGGTGGCTGTGGCCGGGCTGTCCGTCCCCGCCCGCTCCGACGCGCCGAAGGCCGATGCGCCCGCTGCCAACGCCGCCAGTACAGTGCAGACGAAGGCGCTGTACAGCGAGAAATGCTCGGCGTGCCACAACCTGCCGGACCCGGTCGAAAAAAGCTACACCCGCGCCGAGTGGCAGCGCACGGTCAATCGAATGCTGAACAAGCACCAAGCCTCCGACTCCATCACGCCCCCGCAGGCCGCGCAGATTGTGGATTACCTGGCTACGTTCGCCCCCCAAACCGCCGTGCTGGGCGGTGGACGCGGCAAGAACAATAGCAAAAACCGGGACCGAAACGCCGACCCGTGGGCCACGGATATTGCCGATGTCTGGACCGACGCGCCCGCGCAGACGCAGGTATTCAATTTTGAGGCGGTCCGCCCGCTGACGAGCTTTTCCATTCTGGGAGCCGGAACCCCTGGCCCCGACCCTAAATGGAGCGTCGGCAATGACGACCTCGCTAGCTCCGCCAATGCCACCGTCGCCCGTGTCAGCTTCCCCGGCGCACGGCCTGACCGGTTCGCCCTGCTGCTGGATAAATCAGGCAGCGGCCATGATGTAGACACCCGCGTCCGCTTCCGCATCGACGCCGGGAAAGCCAGCCCCGCCGTGGGCCTTGTGGTCGGATACATCGACTCCAAGCACTACAGCGTTCTGCGCTGCAACCAGACGCTGGGCGACCTCGCGCTCATCCAAATTAGCGAGCCGACCCATACCACGCTTCAGCAGACCCCGCTGGCCTTGCCGCCTGCCCCTGCCGCGCCGCTGTCCCCCGGCTGGCATACCCTGCGCGTGCTGGTCCATAACGGTGAAATGCGCGGCTGGCTGGATATGCAGAAGCGGATTAACATTGCCCTGCCCGGCTACACCGGCGGCAAAGTCGGCCTGTGGAGCCAGGGCAATACGTCTGCCTCGTTCGATGACTGGACGGTAGACTGGTACGACGCCCCCGCCGCCGCGCCGCCGCTGAGTTAGAGACCTGCCTTCGGGTAATTGCCCTATGACAAACGCCCCCGCCCTGCGCCGCCGGATACGCTTCTGGCTGTGGGTCTTTATCGTCGGCCTCGCCGTCAGTGGCTTGACGGCTATTCCGCTGACGTGGGAGGTGGGGATTTTGACCCGGCTGGCCGGGCACAACTTTGGCGCTCTCTCCGACTGGATTGCACGGGTAGGGGAGGGTCTGCGCGAGACCGACGCCCGCTACCCATTTCTGGCCTACGGCACGGACTGGCTGGCCTTCGGACATTTGATGATTGCGGTCGCGTTTATCGGCCCGCTGCAAGACCCGGTGCGAAACCGCTGGGTGATTACCTTCGGCATGATCGCCTGCGTTCTGGTCGTGCCCTGGGCGCTGGTGTTCGGCCCCCTGCGCGGCATTCCCTTCTTCTGGCGCTTGATTGACTGCTCCTTCGGCGTCTTTGGCCTGATCCCCCTGTGGCTGGTTCGCCGCGATATTGACCGCTTGGAACACGGCCTATAACGCATCGTAGCCGTCCATATCAGGCCGATTCCAGTCTTCTTTGAAGGAACGAAGCCTCCCGCGCAGGTCGGCGGCCTGAGCTTCGTCAATGCCGTAATTGCTGAGTAGATTCGGCTGAGTTGTGTCAGTCGGGGTTTCCGACAGGTCTTCTCGGTCAAAGCCTTCAGTCGATTTGAGCATCACTTTCTTCTCCTGATAACTAACGGTACGCCCTCCGTGCCCCCGGATTAAAATCTGGGGCTGAGAAGGGCGATTGTCCACCTGCGTGGACATAGGATAGGTTCCATGTGCGGTTCTTATATCTTTTATCTTGTGTCCGCGAAGGCGAACAATCACAACAGGCAGCCCCAGAATTCATTCTGGGGGCAAAGTCTGCGTAACATCTCCTCACATTCTCATATCATACCCGCGAGAGAGTGCGTGTGCGCCGGGGTATCATGGCAGTATGTTATCTGACACTTTCTCACGCCGCCGCCGATGGCTCTGGCTGCTGGCACTGGCCGGGGGCGCGGGCATTGTAGCGGCTGGCCTGACACAGCACCGGGGCGGGCCGCGTGCGGCTTTGCTGCGTCTGCCGGTGGCTTATACGGGGCCAATACTGCCTGCTTCTGCGCCGCTGACGGCCCATCAGGCGCGGGTGGTGCGGGCAGCCCGCGCTCAGGTCGGCGATGTCTACGATGCGTCGTACTGCACGCTGGCCTACCCGAACGGCGACCCGCCGCGTGGGACGGGGGCGTGTACGGATGTCGTTATTCGCAGCCTGCGGGCGGACGGGATAGATTTGCAGGCGCTGGTTCACGCCGATATAACCCGGCACTGGGACCGCTACCCGCACCGCTGGGGGCTGCCCCGGCCTGACCCGAACATTGACCACCGGCGCGTTCCCAATCTGGCCGTCTTTTTCACCCGGCACGGGCGCGTTCTGCCGAACGCCATCACGCCTGCAACCCTGCCGACATGGCAGCCGGGCGATATTGTGGCCTGGCAACTGCCGCCGAACACGGACCATATCGGCATTGTCTCCGACCGGCGCGACGCACATGGCGTTCCGCTGGTCATCCACAACATGAGCCGGTGCGCGGAGCAGGACGCGCTGACCGCGTGGCCGATTGTCGGGCATTACCGCTACCCGGCAAAGGGCTGATTGCCCTCCCTGCAACTTTGTGCTACAATGGCGGCATGACACTGAAAGCAGTACTGGTGGGCGCGGGCGGCATGGGGCGCAACTGGGGCGGCAACTTGAACGCACACCCGGATGTGGAAATCGCCGGGTGGGTGGACCTGCGGCCCGGTGCGGCGGCGGAAGCGGCGGAGGGTCTGGGCGTATCCCCGGCCTACACGGGCGAGGATTTAGGCAAAGCGCTGGCCGAGGCAAGGCCGGACTTTGTGGTGGATGTGACCATTCCCGAGGCGCACCATGACGTGACACTGGCCGCGCTGACGGCGGGCGTGCCGGTGCTGGGCGAAAAGCCGATGGCGTCGTCGATAGCCGAGGCGCGGGCGATGGTGGCGGCGTCAGAGGCGTCCGGCAAGCTGTATATGGTCAGCCAGAGCCGCCGCTATGATGCGCGTATTGCGGCGTACCGGGCGCTGATTGAGGGCAATATCGGAGCGCTCGGCATTTTAAATTCAGACTTTTATCTGGGCGCTCACTTTGGCGGCTTCCGCGACGAAATGGCGCACGTTCTGCTGCTGGACATGGCAATTCACACGCTGGATGCTGCCCGGTTTGTCTCCGGTGCGGACCCGGTGGCGGTCTACTGCGAAGAGTTCAACCCCGGCTGGAGCTGGTATCAGGGGGCGTCAAGCGCGACGGCGCTGTTCGAGATGACCGGCGGCCTGCGCTACACCTATCGCGGGTCATGGTGCGCCGAGGGCAAGCCGACGAGCTGGGAAGCCGACTGGCGGGCGGTCGGGCCACGCGGGACTGCCCTGTGGGACGGAGAAGGGGCACCGACGGCAAGCGTCGTCACCGGCAAAGACGGCTTCATGCGAGACTTTGAGACGGTCACGGCGACGGTGGAAGCCGACGCGCCGGGCGGCATCGCCGGGTCCCTGCGCGACTTCCTGAATGCCTTGCAGACGGGTACAACGCCGATGGGCGAGTGCCACGACAACATCAAAAGTCTGGCGATGGTGTTCGCCGCGATTGAATCGGCGCAGACCGGGCAGCGGGTGCGGGTGGAAACATAGGAGGCAGCAATGGCGTTTTTTGGCGGCGGCACGCTCACATTTCTGGGGCACGCGACGTTTCATCTGACCACGCCCGGCGGGCGGCGGCTCCTGCTGGACCCCTGGGTTCGCTCCAACCCGGTCTGCCCGGAAGACAAACATGACATCGGGCCGTTAGACTTGATTCTGGTGACGCATGGGCACACGGACCATATCGGCGACCTCGTGCCGATAGCCCGCGAAACCGGCGCGAAGGTGATCTGCACCGCCGATGTCGCCGACTGGCTGGCGGGGCAGGGCCTTAAAAACACACTCACCATGAATATGGGCGGGACGATCCTGCGGGACGGCCTGCGGCTGACCATGACCCGCGCCGACCACGCGAGCCGGGTGGGGGACCATCCGGGCGGGCAGGCGGTCGGCTTCATTATCACTCTGGAAAACGAGTTGACCCTGTACGCCGCCGGGGACACTGGGCTGTTTGGCGACATGGCCCTGCTTGGACAGCTCTATGCCCCGGATTTTGCCCTGCTGCCCATCGGTGACCGCTTCACGATGGGGCCGCGTCAGGCCGCGCACGCCTGCCGCCTGCTGGGGGCCACGCACGTTGTTCCCATGCACTATGGCACGTTTCCGTTTCTGACCGGGACCGTCGCCGCGTTTGAAACCGAATTGGGGCGGCTGGGCCTGCGGCCACAGGTTCATGCCCTGCATCCCGGCCAAACGCTGACATAGGTTTCTGTTGATATAAGTTTTTATGACGCTTTCCCCTGTCTGGCTCTTTTTGCTGCTTCTGCTGGTTCCCCTGCCGTTTGCGACCGACCGGCGCGGGCGGCGCGTGCCCTGGGCGACGTATACGCTGATTGGCCTGAACGTGCTGGCGTATCTGTTCACGGGGCCGGGGACGTTTACGCGCTGGGGGCTGACTCCGGGTGCGCCGCACTACCACGCCCTGCTGACGTACCAGTTTTTGCACCGGGACCTCGGGCATCTGGCGGGCAACATGGCGTTTTTGTGGCTGTTTGGGCCGCACGTCGAGGAGGCGCTGGGGTGGGAGGCGTTTCTGGCGCTGTATCTGGGCGGCGGCATTGCGGCGGGCCTGCTGCACATGGCGATTGTGATTATTCGCGGCGAATTTGCGCTGGGTCCGCTGGTGGGTGCCTCGGGGGCGATTTCGGCGATTCTGGCCCCATTCGCCATCCGGTTTCACCGGGCGCAGATACGGCTGGTCTGGCTGCCGGGTCTGCTGGCCGAGCGGCTTTCGGGCAGGCGAGGCTGGGGCTTTCTGGAGGTCCCGGCGCTGCTGGGTCTTGGACTGTGGCTGGGGCAAAACGTGTGGGAGGGCGTGCTCTCCCTTAAAAACCCGAACGTGGCATCGGGCGGCACGGCGTACTGGGCGCATCTGGGCGGCTTTGCGTTTGGCCTGATCGCCGCCGAGCTGACGGGCCTGCTGCGCGACGGGCGGCAGGAGTACCTGCTGCAAGATGCCCGCACGGCGGCCTCCTGGGAAGCGGCGGTGCGCGGCTACCGGACATTTCTGAGCCGCGCCCCCGAGAATGCCCCGGTGCGGGGCGAGCTTGCCGCACTGCTGGCCCGGCATGATGAGGAAAACGAGGCGGTACGGGAGCTGACGCTGGCGGTGCGCGAGGCGCTGCGACAGGGGACCGCCGAGGCCGTGCATCTAATGGGCGAAGCTCTGGCCCTGGGTCTGCCGCTGGCGCTGACCCCGCGTGAGCGGCTGCGACTGGCGGGCGCGGCGGAGGCGGCGGGCGATGTGCCGGTGGCAGTCTGTCTGCTGCGTGCCCTGCTGGCGGAGACGCCGGAGGCTCCCGAAGACGGAATGGCCCGCCTGAAGCTGGGGCAGCTTCTTCGGGACCGCGACCCGGCGGCGGCGCTGGCAGCACTGGCGGGCTTTCTGGAAAAGTACCCGCGCAGTGAGTGGGTGCATCGTGCCCGAGAGCTTCAGGCGCTGATTTCGGCGGATGAGTAGGACAAAAGCAAAATTAGGACAAAAGCAAAATGAGGTGACGCAGCTCTTGCTCCCGGATTTCAATCCGGGGCTGTAAAGGGCGGTTGTCCGCCTTCGCGGACATAGGAACGCTTGCATTAAGTTTATCTTATGTCCGCGAAGGCGGACAATCACAAAAGGCAGCCCCTGAACTCATTCTGGGGGCAAAACTTACCCTGCTCCCTCTCCTTAAGTAAGGAGCGGGTGGATAGCTAAATTGCAAACATATGTTTGATTTTCCACCCCCGTGGAAACACTGTGTCTAACACAAACCTACACATGGAGAGCTTAACTATGGCCTTGGAAGACTTGAAAAAAGACACGATGATGGCGCACCTGCTAGACGCTTTAGACCACAAAAAGGACATCGGCCACTATGGCCGCCTCGTGTTCACCATGGTCGCCCGGCACTTTCTGACCGAGGACGAAGTCGTGGCCGAGCTGGCGAAAGACAAAGACTTCGGCGAGGACGGGGCGCGGTCGCTCTATACACAGGTCAAGTCCGCAGACTACAACCCGCCAAGCCGGGCAAAGATTTTGCAGTATCAGTCCGAGCAGGAGTTTCCCATTCTCCCGAACCCTGATGACCCGGACGCCGGAAACGTTTACCGCGACTTGAACTTCCCAGACCATGTGTACGAGCATATCCAGGAATACCGCGAACACAAAGCCTAACGAGCACAAAGCCTAACGAACACGAAGCGTAGGCACAAACATAAAAAAAGCCGCTTCCCGAAAGGGAAGCGGCTTTCTTGTGTTCCAACTCGCATAAATGCGAATTAGCTGGCGCGAGCGACGCTTTTGCGGCGCAGGACAGCCAGGCCGCCCAGGGCGAGCAGAGCGCCGAAGGAGATGACCGTGCTGGCCTCGGGCACGGGGGCCACGTTGTAGGACAGGTTCAGACGGTCGCCGGTGTTGCCGGAGCCGCTGAAGCCGCCATCCAGGGCGGAGAACGTGACCGAGTTGCCGAACAGGGTAACGTTCGTCGGGCCGGTTTCGGTTAGGGTGTTACCGCCGCTGTTGGGCACGAAGCTCAGGGCCGTCGTGGTGTAGTTGTAGGTCGAGCCTGCAACCAGGCCCGAACCCATCAGGCTCAGCGTACCGAGAGTGCTGGCGGTACCATTGCCGGGGTTAAAGGCGGCAGCCGCGTTGGTCAGCGTGTACGTGGTGTTGCCGGGGCCAAACGAGAAGGTGGGCAGAGCGCTTCCAACGTTGGTGAACGCGTTGGGAGTGGTAGTCTGTGCCGAGACCGGCGCAGCGGCGATGGCCGCAAGGGCGACGCCGGCGAGAATGGATGTAGAGATTTTGTTCATGTTCGGTGTCCTGTGTCGTCTGTTCTTTCTGGTCATGGGCTGCCGCGATTTTGGCTGGGCAAAGGGGTCGGCCCGCGTCCAATCGCAAAAAACCCTCGTTAAGCGAGAAATCCAAAAGTGCTGTGCCGGGGCAGTCTCCCTGCGGGGTGAAATCGGGCGGGCCGGGGGACCTCAACTACTTCCCCCGAAGAACACCGTCCGGCATCGCACTCTTCAAGTGTCTCGACAGTGTATTACTGTGCAAGTTTTATGCCAGAGTTGCGGTTTCAGATAAATTTTTTGATAAAAATAAACTTTTTTCCGCCTGCGCCACTTATATCGGGCAGTCATCCATTCCTCTAGCGACGGAGTGGATGCAGTGTACCCGAGGCCGCCCGCCAGACGCTGTAGGGAAGAACACACAAGCCGCCGAACAGGAACAAATCTTCCGCCAAACCCGTGCTATAATGCAGTCAAGAGCATTCTGGGCTTGGCACGGTTCGTGCAGAGAAGGGATATGTTATATGGACACATTATGTAAGGAGCACTTATGTTAGAAATGCCGTCTGGGCGGCGGGCTTTCCTGTGGCCCGCGTGGCTGACATGGCCGGTGGGCCTGCTGGCGGCGGCGCTGGCGATCATTTACGTGCCCCTGCTGGGCGAAGCCGTGCGTATCTGGGAAAGCGATGATGCCGAAACCTATGGCTTCTTTATCCTGCCCATTGTCGCGTTCTTGATCTGGCTTCAGCGGGACCATCTGCGCGGCCTGCCCCTGCGGCCTTCCCGCGCCGGGGTGGTCCTGCTGGCGGCGGGCCTGCTGGTGGAAACGGCGGCCTATCTGCTGCGCCTGAAATGGATACCGCTGCTGTCGCTGGTTCCCGTGCTGGCCGGGGCCATCCTCGCTGTCGCCGGAGCGGACTGGTGGCGCCTCCTGCGGTTTCCGATTTTGTTTCTGGCGTTTGCCGCCCCTATCCCGACTGCCGTGACGCTGCCGGTCAGCACCGCTGTTCAGGAAATCAGCACCAAAGGCGTTGTCGCCGGGCTGGACTGGGCGGGGGTTCCTGCCGTTCAGAACGGTTTTCAGATTGACACGCCGACGGCCTCGGTGGAAGTCGCCAAAGAATGCAGCGGCTTCAAGAAGCTGACCTCGTTTCTGGTGTTCGCCACGCTGCTGGGGTATCTGGGTCGGCTGACCTGGCCGAAGCGTCTGGCGCTGGTTGCCTCCGCCGTTCTGGTAGCGATTGTGGTCAATGTCGCCCGCATTGCGGCGCTGGTCGTAATCGCCACCAATATGGGCATGGGGGCGATGCACAAGGCCCACGACGGCGCGGAGTACGCAGTTATTTTAGTAGCCTTCGGGCTGATGATGCTGATAGCAAAGGGATTAGGATGGCAATCGCAGATCACGAACGAAGCACAGTAAATTCTGGCTCTCTTCCCGGCGCGGGCGGCAAGCCGCGTGCCCGGCAGGCCATCCTGCCAATTCTCTGCGCCGTGTTTGCCCTCAGCGCCGCGCTGGCAAACCGCGCTGTGCCACGCCTCAGCACCGCTGCTCTGATTCCGACCCCAATTGCGGCCTTCCCGCACACGCTGGGCGGGTGGACGAGCGGCGCGGACCGCGACGGCAGAACGCCGCTCTTGCCGTCGGCCACCATTATTGAGCGAACATACCAGAACACGCAGGGCCAGCAGTTTGCCCTGCTGCTGCTGACCGCCCACGACTACGCCGACTTCCACGACCCGAACATCTGCCTGCCTGCACAGGGGTTTACTCTGGGCGCAATCCGCAAAGTGGCTCTGGGCAGCACCGGCGACAGCGCCTTTCTGATGACCGCCACGCTCCGCGCTCAAAAAATTGATGTGCTTTACTGGTGGCCGGGGCAGGCCCGTCTGGAAACCGGCTACGGCTACGATCAGTGGGGAAAGCTGCTGGCCGCACGGGACCGCCTGACCGGCGAGCAGGGCAAATCGCTGTTCGTGCGGATGATGGCGACGCATGACTCGCGCAGCGAGCAGATGCTGACGCAGACGGCCTCCGCCTGGGAGCCGGAGCTGGTGTCCCTGCGGCACAAAGAGAAGTAGCGGCACAACGAAAAGCAAAAACAGCCCCGGATTTCGGTCCGGGGCTGTTTTTGGCTACGTGAACTCAGGCCGGAGCAGGCTCAGCAGGTAGTCGCCGTAGCCGCTTTTGACCAGCGGGGCGGCCACGGCCCGCAGGCCGCCCTCGTCGATAAAGCCCATCCGGTAGGCCACTTCTTCAATGCAACCGACTTTAAGGCCTTGACGCTGCTCAATCACCTGCACGAACGTTCCGGCCTGCATCAGCGAGTCAAACGTGCCTGTGTCCAGCCACGCCGCGCCCCGGTCCAGAATGCCGACTTTGAGACGCCCCTGCGCCAGATATTCGCGGTTGACATCCGTAATTTCGTACTCGCCCCGCGCACTCGGCTTCAAGTCACGGGCGATTTGCACTACATCGTTGTCGTAGAAATACAGGCCCGGCACGGCATAGGAAGACTTGGGAGTTACTGGCTTTTCTTCAATGGAAATGGCCCGGTGGTCGCCGTCAAACTCCACCACGCCGTACCGCTCCGGGTCCTGCACATGGTAGGCAAACACAATCCCGCCGTCGGGGTCGCTCGAGCGCTGAAGCAGGCCCGCCATGCCGGAGCCGTAAAAGATGTTGTCGCCCAGAATCAGCGCAACTTTGTCGCCGCCGATGAACTCTTCGCCGAGGACAAACGCCTGCGCCAGCCCGTTCGGCTCCGCCTGCACTGCATACTCAAAGCGGCAGCCGAGCCGCGCCCCGTCGCCGAGCAGCTTCTCAAAGTGCGGCAGGTCATGGGGCGTCGAAATAATCAGCACCTCCCGGATGCCTGCCAGCAAAAGCACCGACAGCGGATAATAAATCATCGGCTTGTCATAGACCGGCATGAGCTGCTTGGAAACAGCAAGTGTCAGTGGATGCAGCCGGGTTCCCGAGCCGCCCGCCAGAATAATTCCCTTCATACGTTACCTTTCGTGCCGAGCGCAGAAAAAACTAAGTCGGCTAATTATACCATGACCGGGCAGATAGGCATGATTTTTGCATTATCGTATTCTGCGGCACAAAATCAGGCCGCACAGAAGTGGAGTCAGTGAATGCGCGTTTTAATTACCGGGGCGGTGGGGATGCTGGGCACGGATGCCCGGCGAATGCTGGCGGAGGCAGGGCATGAGGTGATTGCCACCGACATCGGACCTGCCGCCACCGGCGAAATCCGGCCTTTGGACATCACGGATTTGGACGCTGTGCGTCAAATGCTGGGCGAGACCCGGCCCAACTTAGTCTTTCACGGCGCGGCGTATACCAACGTCGACGGGGCCGAGCGCAGCCCCGAGGCGGCCTACAAAGTCAATGCCCTGGGAACCTGGTGCGTGGCAAGCGCCGCCGAAGAAATCGGCGCGGCCCTCGTCGCCATCTCCACGGATTTTGTGTTTGATGGAGCCAAAGGCACGCCCTACACTGAGTTCGATACGCCGAACCCTCTTAGCGAGTACGGAGCCACCAAGCTGGCCGGGGAAACGCTGGCCCGGCAAGCCTGCCGCCGGTGCTATGTGGTGCGGACCTCGTGGCTGTACGGCGTCCACGGCAAAAACTTTCCGTACACGGTGCTGAACCTCGCTAAAACAAAGCCCGAGCTGCCAATTGTGGCGGACCAGTACGGCACGCCGACCTACACGGTGGATTTGGTCAGCGCCGTGCTTGAAATTATAAAGCAGCCGCTGTACGGCGTGTACCACGTCTCGAACGGCGGCGGCCCGGCAAGCTGGCTGGAGTTCGCGCAGGCCGTGCTGGAAAAAACAGGGCAGGCGCATGTCCCAACCCGGCCTCTCACGTCGAACGAGTACGCGCAGATGTTCGGCTCGCCCACCCGCCGCCCGGCCAACAGCGTGATGCGCCCTCTGGCACTCGAGATGCGCGGCTGTTCACTTCCCCGTCCCTGGCAGGACGCGCTCGATGCGTTTTTGACGGCAGCCCGCGAGCAGGGTAAACTTTAGCTTCTGACGTTTTTTAGGAGAGAACACACACAATGCAGCATTTGATCGTGACCGGCGGGGCCGGATTTATCGGCTCGAACTTTGTCCGCTATATGCTCGGCAAATACCCGGACTACCAGGTGACCGTTCTGGACGCCCTGACCTATGCGGGCAATCTGGCGAACCTGGCCGATGTCAAAGACAACCCGCGTTTTTCGTTCGTGCAGGGCGACATCAACGACGCCGGGGTGGTGGATGAGCTGGCAAAACACGCGCAGGTGATTGTCAACTTCGCCGCCGAAAGCCACAACGACCGAGCGATTGTGGACCCGGAAGCCGCCGTCCGGGCGAACTTCAACGGCGTTTTTACGCTGCTGGAAGCCGCCCGCCGCCACAAGCACGAGCGGTTTCATCAGGTCTCCACCGATGAAGTCTACGGCACAACCGACGGCATCTTCCGCGAGGGTGATGCGTTAGAGCCGAACCAGCCGTACTCCGCCGCTAAAGCGGGCGGCGAGCTGATGGTGCGGGCGCACCATCAGACCTTTGGCCTGCCGACTATCGTGACACGCGGCTCCAACACGTTCGGGCCGTACCATTACCCGGAAAAGATTATTCCGCTGTTTATCACGAACTTGATTGATGACAAGCCCGTGCCGGTGTATGGCGACGGGATGCAGGTGCGGGACTGGATGTATGTGCTGGACCACTGCCGGGGAATTGATATTGCCCTGCACAACGGCACGCCCGGCGAGGTCTACAATGTGGGCGGCGAGAACGACCGGCCCAATCTGGAAGTCGTTCATTTATTGCTGAAAATGCTCGGCAAAGACGAGTCGCTCATTCACTACGTCAAAGATCGCCCCGGTCACGACCGCCGCTATTCGCTGGACTGCACCAAGATGGGGGGGCTGGGCTACCACCCGGAGCAAGGCCGCTTTGAGGAGCGTTTGCAGGAGACTGTGGACTGGTACAAGGCCCATGAACCCTGGTGGCGGGCCATCAAGGAGAAGCAGGCCGGATATCAGGAGTTTATGAAGCAATGGTACAAGGACCGGCAATAAAGTTAGCGTGTGCGTGGGGCCTGGAGGATGTCATCATAGACCGCCTCCAGGCCCCGCGCCGTCCGCTCGATGCTGAATTGGGCGGCAACGCGCTCCCGCCCCCGCTCTCCCATTCGCCGCGCCTGCTCCGGGTCCTCCAACAGCTGCACGAGTGCCGAGGCCATTGCCTCGGCGTCGCCCATCGGGACCAGCAGGCCCGTCTCCCCGTCCGTGACAATCTCACGCGCCCCGCCGCCATTGGTGGCGACCACCGGCTTGCCTGCTGCCATGCCTTCGGCAATCACCAGCCCGAACGGCTCGGCGGTGATGGACGCATGGGCTAAAATATCCAGTCCGTCAATCAGCGCCGGAACATCGGTGCGGAAGCCAAGAAACTCCACGCAGCCTTCCAGTCCCAATTCCCGCGTCAGCACCCGGATTTCCTCTTCATACGCCTGCTCGGCAAAGAGGGGCGCTCCAATAATCTGAAACTGCGCTTTGGGAAACCGCGTATGAACCAGTGCCGCCGCATTCAAAAAGACATGCTGCCCTTTCCAGCGGGCGATGCGTCCGACTAGCCCAATCGTCGGCGTGTGCGGGGCCGTTGGTTTTGACAGTGCCGGGGCAGGGTGGGGGAGGACGCCGTCGTGAACGACGCCCATTCGGGGCAGAGCCTCCCCCAGCGTGATCGTTTCCAGTGTGGAGTGGGAATTGGCGACCACGCGGGCCGGCAAAAATCGGCATAGGCGGCGAAATGCCGCCGCGACAGGGCCGGGCAGGTAGTCCGAATCGATGCGGTCCCGGACGTGCCACAGTAGGGGTACTCCCGCCAGCCGGGCGGCGGCTCCGCCCAGAATATCCGACTTCAGCGAGTTGGTATGCACCACCGCTGCGTTTTGAGTGCGGATAAACTTGCGGAGGGCCAGCACATACCGTCCCGCCGCCGCCACATCCCGCAGGCGCAGCAGCGTGGACAGCCCGAGGCCATCCTTGCGCGTCTCGGTCACGCTAGGCGACAGGGCCAGAATGTGCGTCTCCACCCCGGACGCTTCCAGCTTTGCCCGCAGGGGGCCGTCCTCGCCGAGAACCACCACCGGCACAAATCGCGCCCGGTTGAGGTGCTGCACGAGATGCAGCAGTGCGATCTCGCCGCCGCCCAGCTTTGCCGTGTGGTCAATATACAAAATGCGTGGAAGGGACGTGGATGCGCGGGAAGTTGCCAAATCGAAAATACCCTTTAAAAACTTCTCTTTAAAAACTTCTCTTTCTGCGGCAAAATCTGCCGAAGATAAAAGCGTGACGTCCACATTATACCGACAAACCATGCAACTTTCTTGTTTTCCAGGACCGTAGATACATAAAGCTGTTTCAGATTAAATCTCGCGCAAAACTCACAATAAAACCCTGTGCGGACACCTGGACGCGCAGAGGTTGGCACAGTTCTTGCATAATATAGTTTTTAGCAGAGCGGTGCGGGGCTTTCCCTGCTTCGTCTCATGAGAAAAAGCTGTGCTATAATAGCTGTAGCCAAGTCACTCCTGTCGCAGGCGCTGCTAAAGCCGACTTACAAAATATATGTCAACCAAAATGCATTACGATCTTCAGCCCTACGAACCTACCTCTGCTCTGGACAGCGGACCCGCCGCGCCGCCGCAGCCCACGGTGATTGATACGCTGCGGATTTTGCGCCGCCGGGGATGGATCGTCGGCATCATTCTGGCGGTTTCCCTGGGCGTCGCGCTGCTTGTCACGCAGCGGACCCCCAGAACCTGGCAGTCCCACGCGCAGTTGATCTTGCAGAGCCGCGCCCAGGGGTCCGCCGGGGCGGCGGCCAATGCAGATGAGACTGTGGACACGCAGCTTGCCATGATCCGCAGTCTCGATATGGCCCAGCGCACGATTATACTGCTGAAAAACCGCTTGCTGGTGCAGGGCAAATCACCGGAATCGCTGGGCGTGGATGCGCCCACTTTGGAAAAACAGATTGGGGCCTCGGGTATCCCGGACACCAATCTCATTGATCTCTCTGTGGATGCTCCCGACCCGCAGCAGGCCGCTCTGCTCGCCAACGGCCTCGTCAGCGCGTTTATCATTAAGAAAACACAAATCGCCCAGCGCAACAGCGACACGGCCCTGAACAGCCTGAGCATCCGGGCGGCCCGCGCCAAAACCGCGATGGAAAATGCGGAAATGCAGCAGCTTCGCTTCAGCAAAGGGGAGCACATTGTGGATGCCCAGGCGCAGTCCAGCGCCGTCCTGAGCGCGTCTCTTGCCGCCGATAACAATGCAACAGCGGCACGGCAGGAGTTAGCATTGCAGCAGACCACACTCAACTCTCTGTCCGGTCAGCTCAATGCCGTCAACGCCAAAATCGGCGGCGGCGACCCGCTGCGAAATGACGCCGAGACGATACAGCTTCAAACGCAGCTCAATGACCTGGAAAGCCAGCGAGCCGCCGCCGCCGCCAAAGTGACCCCGGCGTTCCCAAACGTCCTGAACGACTTTGATGCTAAAATCAAAGATGTCCGGGATCGTTACCAGGCGTCCCTGCGCGGTACACTGGCGAAAAATCCTTCGTTGGACACCCAGAAAAGCCTGACCGACAACTACATCCAGGCAAAACTCAGCGTGATCATGGCACAGGCCAAATTAAATGGGGCGCTTCAGGTCCAGCAGCAGCTCAAGGGCGAGATGCAGCAGCTCCCGGATAAAAACTTGGCAAGTATTCGCCTGAGCCAGAACACCGACCGCGCTCGGCAGCTTTATAACAGCATTGAAACGGCTCTGAACGCATCGAAGCTCGACCGCGATATGGTCACCGGCAATGTGCAGCTTATTCAGGCCGCCGATGTGCCGGAAGCGCCGATCAGCCCCAACCGGACACGCAACCTGCTGATTGGCGGCGGAATTGGTCTGGCTCTGTCGGTGCTGGCTGTGATGCTGCTCGAACAGATGGACCGCCGGGTACGGGACCCCGAGCAGCTTCGCCGTATTGGTGGGCAGGACCCCATTGCCGGAACCCTGCCCCGGATGTCGCGGGGCGAGCTGGCCGACCTGCGCCGGGGCGAGCTGGCCCCGGCAACCTCCGAGGCGCTCAATCTGGCGGCCATCAACCTGAGCCTGCTGATGCGGGACAACTCGCGCCTGCTCGGCACGAGCGATGTAGAAAAAACGGCGCTGTACCCGCGCTGGGCGGCCAATGGCTCCGCGCTCGGCCCCGTGCTTCCGTCGCTGCAAAACCGCGTGATCATGGTCACGAGCGCCCTGCCCGGCGAAGGCAAGTCGGTGACGACCGCCGCGCTGGCACGGGCAATGGCGCGGGGCGGCAAGCGGGTTATTCTGGTGGATGCCGACCTGCGCCGCCCGGCTCAGGGGCAGATGTTCCCTGCGGACAAACCCCTGGGACTGGCCGACGTGCTGGCGGGCCGCACGGCTCTGGTAGATGCCTTGCAGCCGAGCGAAATTCCCAACCTGCTGGTCCTGCACTGCGGGCAGGTCACGGACAGCCCAACATCGCTGCTGTCCCGGCCCCGCCTGACCGACCTGATGCGCGAGCTGCGCGATGCAGACTGCACGGTCCTCATTGACACCCCTGCCTGCGCGGTGGTCAGCGATGCCTTCCTGCTGGCCCCCCACGCGGACTGCGTTCTGTATGTCGTCGGTATGGGGCTTGTCGACGAAACAGTCATCCAGCAGACTCGCGCCGCCCTCAGCGCCGCCGGGCCGCAGGCGATGGCCTACTTCGTCAACCGCGCTCCCAGCGCCCCCGGCCACGCCTATCAGGGCTACTACGCTGCCCCGGTCGTGATGCCCGAAGATTTAGAAGCAGCCAGCGAAAATGCCGCCGCCGAGCCGCATTCCACTCGTCCCGTAACTTCGCTCTGGGAGAACCAGGATTAACATCCAGGATTAACGCTATGTTCACAAAAACGACTCTTCTTTCATTCTCCGCCGCTGCGTTCGCGCTTAGCCTGACCCTGCCCTCCGCCGCGCAGGGCATCCCCGGCGTCTCGACGACGCCTGTGACGTCGGCAGCGCCCGTCACAAAGGCCGCGCCGACCGTGCCGCCGATCCCGATTACTCAGAACCCGCCAGGAACACAAACTCTGCCGGCAGGACAGGTCGCTCTTCCCGCTGCCGGTTCGCCCGAGGCGATTACGCCGCTTCCAACGCCCGGCCTGCCTCTCAGCGTTCCGGCCTCGTACAAGCTGGGCATCGACGATGTGGTCAGCGTTCTGATTACCGGCTTCCCGGAGCAGTCGATGCCGCAGGTGGCGGTCGGGCCGGACGGCACAATCACCCTGCCTCTGCTGGACGCGGTTCAGGTCGTGGGGCAGACCCCGGCGCAGCTTCAAGCGCACCTGACGAAAGCCTACCGCAAGTACATTGTGCGTCCCCTCATCAGTGTGTCCCTGCTGAGAAAGCGCCCGCAGTTTGTGACCTTCTCCGGCTATGTCGCCCGCGCCGGACAGGCCGAGTACCGGCCCGGACAGCGGATCATCGAGGCTCTGGCTGCTACCGGCGGCATCCCGACGACTGGCAATGCGGCGGCGATCACCGTGCAGCATTCCAATGGGCAGACGCAGACGCTGGACCTGACGCACCCGGAAACCAAAGCGGAGAGCCAGGAAAACATTGTGTTGCAAAGCGGCGACATTGTGTTTGTCCCCGAGCAGCGCAGCCAGATTATCGTAGCTGGCTTTGTCCCTAAGCCCGGCCCAATTCCTTATAAAGAAGATATGAAGGTGCAGGACGCGCTGGCCGTCTCCGGCGCTCCAAGCGCCGAAGCCGCCGACCTGGCTAATGCCACAGTGACCCACGACGGGCGGGAGTATCCCGTCAACCTGTACGCGCTGCTGTATCAGAATGACCAGAAAAATAACATCAAGCTGGGGCCGGGTGACGTACTGAACGTGCCGGAGCTGGTCAACAAAGTGTTCGTCTTTGGCGGCGGCGTCGCACATGAGGGTTACTACGCTTTCAAGCCCGGTGACCGGCTGCTGGATGCCATTAAGGCAACTATCCCTGCGCCGGGCGCGGATTTGGCAAAAGTGACGTTCAGCCATCTGGACAAACAGGCTAATCAGGTGACTGGAACGATGCTGGACGTGCAGAAATTCATCAATGGCAAAGAGAAATCTGAAGACAAACGTGTGGCATTGAACCCACCGCTGAAAATTGGCGACATCATCTATGTCCCAGTTAAGGGACCCGGCGGCGGCTTCCTCAAGGAGCTTGCGCCTTTGTCTGCAATCGCGGGCCTTGCCTCATCTACAACCTACCTGCTGGGCCGATAGTTTCTGCGCTGACCCGCACGACGCCAAGAAAGCTAACACTGACTGTATGATTGAAGCACGCACTGAACCCCGGACCGAACCCGCGCCGCTGACCGCCCGCAGGCCGCATCTGACCATCAAGCCGACGTCCGGCTGGCAGGCGATCAACCTTGCTGAGCTGTGGCAGTTCCGCGACCTGCTAGTGACGCTCGCACAGCGTGATGTGAAGCTGCGTTACCGGCAGACGGCTTTGGGAGCCATCTGGGTTGTCCTTCAGCCGCTCATGGCGGCGCTCATTTTTACGGTGGTTTTCAGCCGAATCGCTCATCTGCCGACCGATGGCCTGCCCGCGCTGGCCTTCATGTTTGCCAGCCTGCTGGCCTGGAATGCGTTCAGCTCCACTCTGGGAAAAGTGAGCGGCTGCCTTCTGGCAAATGGCAATCTGGTCTCCAAAGTCTATTTTCCCCGTCTGGTGCTGCCGATGTCCACCGTGCTGTCCACGCTGATTGATTTCGGCGTGTCGCTGGTGATGATGGTGGTTCTGATGGTGGCTTATCACATCGTTCCCGGCTTCGGCCTTCTGCTTCTGCCGCTCTGGCTGGCACTGATTATCCTGCTGGCGGTAGGCATCGGCCTGTTTACCTCGGCCCTGATGGTGACGTACCGCGATGTGGGCTACATTTTGCCGGTCGTCATCAACTTCCTGCTGTACGCTTCGCCGATTGCCTATTCTCTAGCCGCTATACCCGCGCACCTGCATCTTTTGTTTAACTTGAACCCGCTGTCGGGCCTGCTGCAAGCGTTCCGCTGGTCGCTGCTCAATGATGGGACGTTGCCGGTGGGAATGGTGGTTTACTCGGCGGTGTTTTCCGTGATTGTCTTCATCGCCGGGGCTTTCTCGTTCAAGAAGATGGAGAGAAAGTTTGCCGATGTCATCTAGCGAGCGGCCCCTGCTGTCCATCTGCATTCCGACTTATAACCGGGCGGAGCTTCTGCGGTCTGCGCTTTACAGTATCGTCCGGCAGGCGGCAGACCTGGGCGGGCAGGTGGAAGTGGTGGTTTCCGACAACTGCTCCCCGGACCACACGCCGGAGGTGATCGCCTGGGCCGAGACGCTGGGGCCGGTGCGCTATCATCGCAATGCGGAGAACATCGGGGCGGGGCGTAACTTTTTGCAGCTCGCACAGCATCTGGCTGAGGGCGAGTACTGCTGGCTTTTAGGCGATGATGATCTGCTGCGCGAGGGGGCAGTAGCAGAGGTGGTTTCTGCGCTGGCGGGTCATCCCGACATTGATTATGCGTTTGTGAATGTCGCCTACGAAGAAATCTCGGAGCGCGAGCCGGGACTTGTTGACAACACTGAAAAGTATGCCTGCCAGCGCCGTACCTGTTTTGTGGAAGGGCACCACATTGTAGAGCGTTGGGAGCGTATTATCGGCTACAGCGATCACGGCGGTCCATTTAATTATATTGGCAGTCACATTCTGCGGACGCGGCTGTGGCGCGAAGAAACATTTGACTTTAAAACCGATGAAGGGTTCCCATCGCTGGAGGCTACCCTTCCTCATGCCTGTATCGCGGCCAAGTATATGACGGGACGGCCTGCGCTGTATCTGGGGCGTCCGCTGGTCCTGGTCTTTCTGGGCGGTCAGGAATGGCAAAGCTTCTGGCCGATGATCCAGGTTGTTCGCGTTCTGGAACTCGGCGATTATCTGGCTGCTCAGGGGGCAGAACCGGCTATGGTCACCCGCTACCGAAATCTGGTGCTGCGGGCTTCGTCGGGCTGTTTCTGGCGGCTGCTGCGCGATCCGACCGTCAAGGGACGGGAACATTTCCAAGTGAGTGATCTGTGCCGTCGCTACTGGAAGCATTCGGGATTTTATTTGATGCTTTTCTGGGACCCGGCCCATGCCCTGCTGGCTGCTCCCCTGCGTCGGCTGCGGGCCATCGCTGCCCGCTGATGTCTGTTCAGCAAAATCAGTGAAAGCTCAGCCAATTCAGAAAGTAAGAACGATTACGGATGTCATCTAATGTCAAGCCTCTGCTGTCCATCTGCATTCCGACCTATAACCGGGCGGAGCTTCTGCGGTCTGCGCTTTACAGTATCGTCCGGCAGGCGGCAGACCTGGGCGGGCAGGTGGAAGTGGTGGTTTCCGACAACTGCTCCCCGGACCACACGCCGGAGGTGATTGCCTGGGCCGAGACGCTGGGGCCGGTGCGCTATCATCGCAATGCGGAGAACATCGGGGCGGGGCGTAACTTTTTGCAGCTCGCACAGCATCTGGCTGAGGGCGAGTACTGCTGGCTTTTAGGCGATGATGATCTGCTACGCGAAGGAGCGGTGCAAGAGGTGGTCTCTGCATTGCAGAAGCATCCCAACATCGACTGCGTGTTTGTCAACAACTCTCATGAACAGTCCACAGGCCGGATGCCGGGGATTGCTGAGACTACGCAGAAATATCAGAGTTTGGATTATGCGTGTTCCGATCACGGCCAGCATCTGCTGAAATGTTGGGAACGAATCATTGGGCTGAGCGATCTCGGCGGGTTGTTCACGTATATGGGCAGCCACATTCTGAGAACGCAGCTCTGGCGTGAAGAGAAGTTTGAGTTTCAGACGGACGAGGGATTTCCCTCGCTGGAAGCCACCTTTCCCCATGCCTGTGTGGTGGCCCGGCATATGACCGGCAAACCGGTGCTGTATCTGGGCAAGCCTTTGGTTATGGTATTTGTGGGCGCTCAGGAGTGGACTGACTATTATCCGCTGATTGCTTTGGTTCGTGCTTTAGAGCTGGGAGATTATCTAGCTGCTCAAGGCGCGGAGGCGACAATGGTGAAGCGGTACCGAAACTTGGTGCTGCGGGCCTCTTCTGGCTGCTTCTGGCGTCTTTTGCGCGACCCCAGCATCAGCGGGCGCGAACACTTCCATGCGGGCGACTTGTTCCGTCGCTACTGGACCTATTCCGGGTTCTACAAAATGTTGGTGTGGGAGCCAGCACACCATCTTCTGGCCGCTCCACTGCATCGATTGCGTGGCCGCTTAGCCTGAGACGCCGATTGGTCCGAGACTACGAAAAGAAAGTTTGCTGATGTCATCTTCTGATGTTGCCGTCTCTGTGCGCGGCCTGTCCAAGTCTTATACCATTGCCCACAACGCCCAGAACCACACGACGGCGGCTGAGGCGGTGATGCACCGCCTGAAAAACCCGCTGGCAAAGCCTGAAACCGAGACGTTCTGGGCGCTCAAAGATGTCGAGTTCGATATCCAGAAAGGCGATGTCGTCGGCATCATCGGGCGCAATGGCGCGGGCAAAAGCACGCTCCTGAAAGTCCTCAGCCGCATTACTGAGCCGACCACGGGCCAGATTGACCTGTATGGCCGCGTCGGCAGCCTGCTGGAAGTCGGCACGGGCTTCCACCCGGAGCTGACGGGCCGGGAGAATGTCTACCTCAACGGGGCCATTCTGGGCATGAAAAAGTCCGAGATCGCCCGGCAGTTCGACGCCATTGTGGACTTCTCCGGCACGGAGCAGTTTCTGGACACTCCCGTCAAACGCTACTCGTCGGGAATGTATGTCCGCCTCGCCTTCGCCGTCGCCGCGCACCTGAACCCGGAGATTTTGATTGTTGACGAAGTCCTCGCCGTTGGCGACACTGAGTTTCAGCAGAAGTGCCTGGGAAAGATGCAGGATGTCGCCCAGAGCGGGCGCACAGTAATTTTTGTCTCGCACAACATGGCCGCGATGCGTCAGCTTTGTAGTACCTGCATCTATCTCCAGCGTGGTCAGGTTCTTGCTCAGGGACCAACTGATGAGATCGTGAGCCAATATCTTTATACGCAGACCAATTCAGACTTCAAGCCAGTCAGGGGAAAACATGGCTTAGAGTTGACTGACGTGAACATTTCCTCTGCAACAACTGGGCGTATCCCTGACTCTCTTGTCTTTAACGAAGACTACATACTAAATATGACAGTCAAAGCGCATGAAAACAAAGTGAATGCCGCTCTCGTTGTCAGGGTCTCGGATGAAATGGGCACACTTGTGTCTTCCCTGTGCAGTGCAGAAGAAGGACAGCCGTTTTTTGATCTCATAGGAACAAGCACCTTTGCTTTTCCGCTGCCCCGTCTTCAACTGTTTCCAGGTCGATACAGTGTGGATGTCCTTGTTGCTACAACAACGGAGGCTTTCGTCACTGCTGAACAGGCGATCACATTTGAAGTCTTGCCATCAAACATTAATGGTGCTGCTTGGGCCTATCAAAGAGTGCATGGACTTGTTCGCATTTCTGATGGCTGTCAATACCAGAGTGATGCGCTAAGTGACGCCGTTGCAGGATCAATAACTGATTATGCGAAAGGGGCGGTGATTCTTAGCTGAAACATGGCGAACTTGCTCAGATAATTATGTTACATCACATATTTAAAATTTGTACGATTTCCAACAACTTCAAGCAATATGCATCGATAAAAGCCTCGTTTTTGAACGCGGAGTTAGATGCTGATAATCCGCCTGCTCTTGTTGGGGCGAACATGGCTTTCTCCCGCGAAGTCCTGACGAAAGTTTCTGCGTTCGATACCGAACTGGGGCCGGGTGCATTGGGCTTCTGTGACGAAACCTTGTTTTCACTGCAACTGAAACAGGCCGGATACAAAATTGCCTCGGCATACGACAGGAGCGTGGAACACCATTTTGATCCGGCACGCCTGAAACGAGCGAGTTTCCGTCAGCGGGCAGTAGGTCAAGGCAAATCAGAAGCCTATCTGAACCACCACTGGATGCACAGCGACATTCCAGAGGCGGCCACGCTGTTAGCCAAACGCCTTATTCGCCTCTGGCGTTTACGCATTACGCGCCGCTCAGAATACACGGCGGCGGAGGGAATGCCCACTTGGGAAATGCTCACAGTGCGCGATATCGCTTTCTATAAGCACTTTTTGGCCGAGCGACAAAAACCAAGACACTATAAAAAATTTGGCTTGGTCAAACGCTCACTAGACAAAGTTGGGGCGGACGGATGAGAGTGACATTCGTTCTGCCTGTTGAGGTGGACAAACCCGTTGGTGGCTTCAAAGTGGTTTATGAATATGCCAACCGCCTGGCGCAGCGGGGCCATGCAATCACTGTGGTTCATCGCAATAACGATTCTTTCACAACAAGCCGCAAAGAAAAGCTGCGTGAAGAAGTTGTGTTTCTGAGAAAGCAATGGGACAAAAGGCCTATCGCACAATGGTTTCCGGTGCGCCCGGAGGTCTCGCTGAAGGTCGTGCGAGAGGTGACCAGCCGAACGCTCCCTGACGCGGATGCTCTGATTGCTACGGCCTGGCAGACAGCCTCTTGGGTTAATAACGCGGGGGCCAGAAAAGGCAAAAAATACTATTTGATTCAGCACGATGAAACGTGTATGGGACCTGTGGACGAAGTCAACTCAACGTGGCGACTGCCTCTGCACAAAATTGTTATCGCAGAATGGCTGCGGGACAAAGCCACGGGGCTAGGTGAAACGGCCACGCACATTCCAAACGGCATGGATTTTGGCCCCTTCTCCATTCAACGGCCACTCGACGGTCGGTTCGCTCGGGTTGGTATGCTATTCCATTCTGACTTTGAGTGGAAAGGCAGCGCGGACGGGTTGGAAGCAATCCTTCTGGCAAAACGCGAGGTTCCAGAGTTGGCGGCTTCGCTGTTCGGGACTGGCCCGCGCCCGGCCACCATCCCTGACTGGGTCGAGTATCAGTGCCTGCCGACACCTGATGAGCTATGCAGGATTTACAATCGTTGCTCCGTATTCCTCCAGCCAAGCTGGACGGAGGGCTGGGGCTTGACCGCTACGGAGGCGATGGCCTGCGGCTGTGCCTTGGTGACGACCGACAATGGCGGCTCCCGCGATTATGCCCAAGATGGAGTAACCGCGTTGGTCTCTCCGCCCCATCAGTCTGCTTTCCTTAGCAAACAGATTGTCCGTCTTTTACAAAACGATGCGATGCGAATAGCTATCGCTCAGGCCGGGGCTGAAAGCATCCGCCGTTATACCTGGGATCGTGCGGTAAACAGTCTCGAGGATTTAGTCAAAAATGCCTGAGCCGACCGTTTCCATCATCATTCCAACCTACAAGCACCGTGACTTTGTGCTGGCGACGCTGGACTCGGTGTTCGCGCAGACGTTCACGGACTACGAAGTCATCGTCATCAACGACGGCTCGCCCGATGACACCGCCGCTGTGCTGCGGCCTCTGGCGGAGGCGGGGCGCATCCGCTATATTGAGCAGGCAAACACGGGGCAGTCAAAGGCGCGGAACCGGGGGATTAGCGAGGCGCGGGGGGAGTTCATCGCGCTGCTGGACGACGACGATTTGTGGCCGCCGGACAAGCTGGAATGGCAGGTTGCGGCGATGGCGCACCACCCGGAGGCGGGAGTGATCGCCGGTCTGGCAGACATCATGGATGTGAATGGACACCATCTATACTGGACCGATTTCGTTCCCGAATTTACCTTTGAAAGCACTTTGGTCCGCTGCCCCTTCACATCGCCCGGCCAAACCCTGATACGTGCGTCCCTGCTGCGTGAGGTCGGCGGCCTGGACCCGAGTATCTGGGGCACGGACGACTGGGACCTGTGGCTGCGGATTGCCAAAAAAAGCCGCATTCTGTCTGAAGAGCGAAGCGCCCTGCTGTATCGTCGGCATGAGGGAAATGCTTCGCAGGACTTCTGCCGGATGCTCGATAATAGCTGTCAGGTCTTGGAAATTCATTTGGCGGATGTGGCCGTTGAGAGCCGACAGAAGATTAGAAAAGCGGCTTATCGATGGCTATACGGATATCTGGGTGGACCAATGATCGACAAAATCAAACAGTCGGTCAAAGCGGGCAATTATCCGCAGGCGAAACTCTATACGAAATGCTTGGGGAAATTGGGCTGTGTTCTCTTTAGTGACTCTTTCACGCTCAATCGCTTTATCAGACACCTTCTGCCAAAGCGGATTTCCGCGCTCTTGCCTGAGCTGCCTTCTTATTAAAAGTCATACTGAGGCCAAATACCTTGCTTGAAGCTTGAAGAATGACTGCAATCTCTATCATTATCTGTACCCACAATCGGGCCGACGACCTGCGGCAGACGCTGGAATCGCTGGGAACGGTCTGTGTGCCCGAGGCAATGCCTACGGAAGTCATTGTGGTGGACAACAACTCCACCGACGGCACGGCGGCGCTGATTGAAGCGTGCTGTCTGCCTAATATGGCCGTGCGCTATCTGCACGAGCCGCGCCGGGGCAAGTCGCACGGCCTGAACCGGGCGATGGCACAGGCGGCGGGAGAGGTATTCCTGTTCAGTGACGACGACCTGCGCTTCCCGAAAGACTGGGTCACGGGGATGTGCAAGCCCATTCTGGCGGGCGAGACTGACGCCGTTGTCGGCGGTATCCGCATGGCTCCCCCTCTGGAACGGCTCTGGATGGAGCAGGAGCATCACCTCTTGCTGGCCTCAAACTCGTGGTGGCAGCCGTCAACGGAGCCGTCGCTGGTCGGGGCCAATATGGCCGTGTCACGCCGCGTGCTGGCGCAGGTTCCCGGTTTTGACCCGGAAATCGGCGCGGGTATGCTGGGGGCATACGAAGATTATTTGTTCTCGCAGCAGCTTGAACGGGCAGGCTTTCGGCTCAAAACCGCCCTGCCGGTGTGCGTGGAGCATCATTTTCAGCCGAACCGCCTGACCCCCGAGTGCATGGCACGGGCTGCCGAGGCGATGGGGCGAAGCTGGGCGTATGTGGCCTATCACTGGAAACACGAACCCGCCCCGCAGCCCTGGTTAAGCTGGGCGCGGGTAGTGCTGCGCTGGCAGTTCTACCAAGCCCGGCACTTCTTGCAAACGCGGGGGCGGAAGGCGGAGTACCTGTTCGGCTGGCAAGTGCAGCAGCGGCAGGATGTGGCCTTTGCCGCGCAGATGCTCCGCGAGCGTAAGCGGCCCCGGCGTTACGCGAAGTTCGGCCTGTCGCCGCTGACATCCGAAGGCGAGAGCCACTGACATGAAGATTTGCGTCATTGTGCCCGCCTACAACGCCGCCCGCTACCTGCCGCAGACCGTGCAGAGCGTTCAAAATCAGACCGAAGGCGACTGGGAGTTGATTGTCGTCAATGACGGGGCGCGGGACGACACCGGCCCGCTGGCTGACCGTCTGGCCGCCCAAGACCCGCGCATTCGGGTGGTGCATCAGCCGAATGCGGGCCTGTCCGGGGCACGAAACGGCGGCCTCGCGGCGGCATCGCCCGGCGCGGACGCCTTTCTGTTTCTGGATGCTGATGACCTGCTGGAACCCGGTGCCCTGGCCGCGCTGGCCGCGCTTTTAGAAGTCTCTCCCGACGCCTCGGCGGCATACGGGCTGGCCCGGTACATCGATGGCGACGGGCAGCCGATCCTCCCCGGCGTCGCGGAAGCCTTTGGGCGCACTCGCCGCAGCGTAGAGGGAGGGCGTCTGGTGTGTCATCCTGTGGAGGCCGCCACGAGCTTTGCGATGCTGGCCTACCGCAACTCGATTTTGACGCCGGGGCAGGTGCTTCTGCGGCGGTCGGCGCTGGAGCGTGCGGGCCTGTTCGACACCGCCTTGCCGCCGACCGCCGACTGGGATATGTGGCTGCGGCTGACCCGGCACGCCGACATGACGCTGCTGGATGATGTGGTGCTGGCGTATCGCCGCCACGGCGAGAATATGTCCGGCAAAGACGAAGTCATGCGCCCGGCGGAGCTGACCCTGCGTGCCAAGCTCTGCCGCGACGAAACCCTGCCCCCGGCCCTGCGGCAAAGTGCCTTCGCTGGCTACCGCCACTCCGAGCGCGGCTGGGCCGTTGAGTGGGGGCGGCTGGCACGGGAACGGCTGGCACAGGGACAGCCGATACTGGCCGCCAAGATGCTGCGCCGCGCTGTCTTATACTCCATGTGGTCCCTGGGCGGACCGAAGTAACTCATTAATAACTTACTATGCGATCAAGCTCACTGGTTCTGAACTATAACGGCCTGCGCCTTCTGGAAGGCTGCTTTTCCACGCTCGGCGCGGCGACCCGCGAGGGGCGCGACCACGACGTGTATCTGGTTGACAACGGCAGCACTGATGACAGCATCGCCGAAACCGAGCGCCGATTTCCCTGGGTGCGCTGCGTCCGCGCCCCGCGCAATGCGTTTTTGTACACGTACAACGACATTGTGCCGACCCTGGACACCGAGGCCGTTCTCCTGCTAAACAACGATATTCTGGTGGAGCCGGACTTTATCCCGCCCCTGCTGGAACATCTGCACGAGCCGGATGTGTTCGCCGTCAACACCCGCGTCCTGACCGGCGACCGCGTCACCCCGCAGGGGTCGCGCACCGAAGGCGGCTACCACCGGGGGCTGTGGTGGAACAATCAGCTTCCCGACACCGACCGGACCACTTCCTGCTTTTTTGCCCTGGGCGGGCAGGCAGTTTTTTCAAGGTCAAAATATCTGGAGCTGGGCGGGTTCGACGAGCTGCTCTGGCCGCTCTACCACGAAGACATTGACCTGTCGTACCGTGCGTGGCGACGCGGCTGGCGCATTTTGTACGAGCCTCGGAGTGTGCTGTATCATCTGGGCGGGCAGACGTCGTCATCCGCCTACAAAGCCAAACAGCTTAAAGCGATTGTGGACCAGAACACGTTTCTGATCCAGTGGAAAAACATCGACGACCCGCAGATGCGCCGCGAGCACCTGCTCTGGCTCCTGCCGCGTCTCGCCCGCGCCGCCGTGGAGGGCGACACCCCGCTGCTGAAAGGCTTCTGGAGCGCTGCCCGGCGTCTGCGGCAGATGCAGGCCCGCCGCGCCGCCGAAAAGCCGCTCCGGCGCATCTCTGACCGCGAAGCGTTCCGCCGCATCATGGCTGATATTAATGGGAGCTTGAGCGATGAGGAATTGAGCCAGGAGAATGTGTTATGAAAATCGCTTACCTGACGGTGGCCGATGCCAGGGACGTTCGCGGCTGGTCCGGTTCCAACCTGCACATCTACAAGGCGTTGGAAGCACAGGGGGTGGAAGTCGAGCTGATTGGAGACCTCTACCACGGGCCATCGATGAAGCGCAAGTTTCGCAAAGACTGGGGCAAGTGGATTGAGCGGCGTGATTACAACCGGTTTTGGGACACGGATACGGCTCGCGGCTACGCGGCTGTTGTGGAAGCACGGCTGAAGCACCTGGATGTGGATGCTGTGCTTTCGCCCAGTCCAGTTCTGCTGGCTTATCTGAATTGTGTTCAGCCCAAAGTGCTATGGACTGATGCTGGGTTCGCCGCTTTGCGGCATGATTATCCTGATTTCAGACCTGATTTGATCAGCGTATCATCGGCTCAACAGGCTCATCAGATTGATCTGGCAGCGGTTCGCGGCTGCTCGTTGCTTTTGTATGCCTCGGACTGGGGGGCAGAATGGGCGCTCAAAGACACCGCCGCCGACCCCGCCAAAGTCGCCGTCGTGCCGTTCGGAGCCAACATCGAGATCACGCACACGGCGGCAGAGGTCGCCCAGATGGCAGTCCTGCGCGGCAGCAGCCCCGTGCGCTTCCTGTTCGTGGGGGTGGATTGGGAGCGCAAAGGAGCCGACAAAGCCATCGCCGTGGTGGGGGCGCTGCGTGAACGGGGAGTAGACGCTGAGCTGACACTGGTGGGGTGCTTTCCAGCGGCGGATCGGATGATCCCAGCGTGGGTGCATCTGCTGGGCTTTTTAAGCAAAGGCACGGAAGAAGGCTGTCGGCGCTTGTTTGACCTGTACCGGCAGAGCCACTTTCTGATTGTTCCGACGATTGGGGAGGCTTACGGTCTGGTGTTTGCGGAAGCCAGCGCCTTTGGCGTGCCGAGCCTGTCTCACCGGGTGGGGGGCGTGCCGACGATTATCCGGGACGGGGTCAACGGCCAGTTGTTTGACCTGGATCAGCCGGTGTCGGCGTGGGCGGATTGGGTGGTGTCGGTGCTTTCGGAGCCGGAGGGCCTTTCGCGTTTGGCAGTGTCGTCGTTTGCCGAGTATCAGGCGCGGCTAAACTGGGAAGTCGCCGGGCGTGATGCCGCCAAACGTATCGGCGCGTGCCTGGCCGCAAAGCAAAAACAGTTATGAATATCGCAATTTTTGCCAGTGCGTTTTATCCGCATTTTGGCGGCGTGGAGGAAGTCTGCCGCAATCTGGCTCTGGAATACAAACGGCGCGGGCATGGCGTGGTCGTGCTGACAGCCCGCCATCCTGCGTCGCTGCCTGCCTGCGAGACGGTGCAGGGGATTGAGGTGCATCGGCTCGCCTGGGAGATGCCCAACGGCTCGCCGGGCGGCATGGCCCGCTTTGCCCGCTGCTATCCTGGGGACATGGCTGCGACCGTTCGGCTTCTGCGGCAGCAGAACATTGACTTGATCCACGTTCACTGCCTCAGCGCCAACGGCTTTTATGCCCTCGGAGCCGCCCGGCTGACCGGCCTGCCGCTCGTGGTCACGACACACGGGGAGCGGACAATGGACGCGGGCAAGCTGTACCAGAAAAGCGCGACTGCCAACTGGACGTTCAAACGGCTGATGGCGCGAGCGGCTTATGTCACTGCCTGTTCGGAGCAGACACTGGACGATGCCCGGCAGTTTGTCGGCTCGCCGCTGGCCGGGAAAAGCCGCCCCGTCTACAGCGGCTTTTCGCCCAAGGAGTTTAACGCGGGCCAAACTCCGTATTCTCATCCGCGCCCGTATCTGCTTGCTATAGGGCGGGTTGTGCCGCAGAAAGGCTTTGATGTGCTTCTGGAGGCGTATGCCCGCCTGCTGGCTCGTCGCCTGGAGGCCCCGGACCTGCTCATTGCCGGGGACGGTGCGGAGCGGGAAAGCTTGCAGAAGAGGGTGGGGGAGCTGGGTCTGACGGGCAGGGCGCACCTGATTGGCTTTGCGGACCGGCCCACGGTGGTATCGCTGTTTCGGGGCTGCGAAATGTTTATTCTGCCCTCGCGTCAGGAGCCGCAGGGCATTGTCAGCCTGGAAGCGATGGCCTGTGCCAAGCCCGTCATCGCCTCGCGTGTCGGCGGCGTCCCTGAGATCGTTCTGGACGGCGTGACCGGTCTGCTGGTTCCGGGGGAAGACGCCGCCGCGCTGGCGGGGGCGATAGAATCCCTCCTGGCAGACCCGGAGCGGGCGCAGCGTCTGGGCGAAGCGGGCCGCGCCCGTGCCGTGTCCGAGTTTACCTGGCCGCGCATCGCGGACCAGTATTTTGAGATTTATGATGCCGTCACAAGCGTCGGTTTGGGGAAGCAGCCATGACGCCGCTCATCAGTATTGTTGTTGCCTGTTACAACGGCGAAAAGTTTCTGGCGCGAACGCTGAAAAGCGTACAGGCACAGACGGTTGACAACTGGGAATGCCTCGTTGTGGATGACGGCTCTTCCGACGGCACGCTGGCCGCTGCTGAGAAGTTTGCCGCACGGGATCCCCGGTTCCGGGCCGTCACGCAGGCCAATGCCGGGGTGTCGGCGGCACGCAATTTGGGCGTCGCGCAGGCGGCGGCGAGCGCCGAGTACCTGCACTTTCTGGACAGCGATGATTTGCTGATGCCGGACGCTCTCGAGACGCTGCTTCGTGCGCTGATGGATTGCCCGGAGGCGGTCGGCAGTCATGGGCTGGCGGACCAGATTGACGAAGTAGGTGAGCCGCTCAGTCCCGGCGAGTTCGCGGCGTACTGCCGCAGCCGCAAGGGCTTCGACGGGCGCGAGATTGTGGACTGGCCGCTGGAAGCCCCGACTACGCTGGCCGTGCTTGCGAACTGTTATTACTTCCTGCCGCCCGGCGTGGCGCTGGTGCGCCGCCGGGCGTTCGCGCAAACGACTGGCTTTGACACGTACTACCGCAATGGCGGCGAAGACTGGGACCTGTTCAGTCGCCTGGCGCGGCTGGGCGATTTTGTGTTCGTGGACAAAGTTCTGATTGGCTACCGGCGGCATAGCGGTGGGGCGACCAACAACTCCAAAGCGATGCACACAGCGGGGCATCATGTCAAGCGCACGCTGTTTTTCGCGCCTGAAAACAGCCCGGAGCAGCGGCGGATGCTGGGAAGTGCTTACCGGGCTTGGCAGCGCTATAAATACAAAGAGAAACGCGCCTTGATGCAGGAAGACTGGACGCGGCGCGATGCCCGGCACTACGCGGTGCATGGACTTCAGGCGGCAGGACATCTGCTGTTCTGCCTGCGCGGCTATCCGAGCCTGACGGGGTAACGTTTTTGGAGATGGGTTTGGACCTAATTTTTGTGTCTCTGGAAGACTGGGACGACATCTGGCGGCGGAACCAGTTTTTGTGCGCCGCCTATGCCCGGCGTCACCCAGGTGCCAAAATTTTGTTTGTGGGGATGCCGCGAGACCTCACGGGGCGGCTGCGGCAGGGGCACTGGAAAGAGATGCGCGGCGTGGCCGATTCGTCGCCGCCGGGCCTGCCCAATCTTACCATCACGCATCCGGCCAAAATGTTCCCCAATACCCTGAAGGCGGGCCGCAGCCTGAATGAGGCGCTGATGCGCTTTCATATTCAAAAAACCGCCCGGCGTCTGGGACTGAATGCGCCGCTGCTCTGGCTGAACCCCCATTCGGCGGTGCATCTGGCAGGCCAGATGGGCGAGAGCGCGGTGGTTTACGACATCACTGATGACTGGATTAGCCCGACACAGGATGCTTCTTTGGCCGCTCTCATTCAAGCGCAGGATGCTGCGCTGTGTGCCCGCGCCGATGCGGTCATTGTCTGCTCGGAAAAGCTGTATGAGATGAAGCAGGGCATGGCTCGCCGTCTGTTTTTGATCCCGAACGGGGTGGATGCCGGGCATTATGCGTCCGTGCTGGACAGCACCCTGCCGCTGCCCACCGAGGCGGCGCAGTGGCCCCGCCCCGTGTTCGGGTACACCGGTACGCTGCACCCGGACCGGGTGGATATTCCGCTGGTTGTCGCCCTGGCTCGGGGGCTGTCGGCGGGGTCGGTGGCGCTGGTTGGCCCGGACCATCTGCGCCCGGAGGATCACGCCGCGCTGGGGGCGCTGCCCAATGTGTTCCTGGCCGGGCCGAAGCCCTATGCACAGCTCCCGGAGTATATGCGGGCCTTTGACGTGTGCATCACGCCGCACCGGGTCACGCCGTTTACAGAGAGTCTGAACCCGATCAAGCTCTGGGAATATCTGGCGGCGGGCAAGCCAATTGTCTCCACCAACGTGGCGGGTTTCCGGGACTACCCGCAGTTTGTGGAGGTTGCCGCTGATGCTGCCGCGTTTATCACTCTGTCTGAAGCCGCCCTCACGGAGAACTCTGCCGTGGGCAGAGCGCGTCGGGCGGAAGCGAGCCGTCATAGCTGGGAGGCCCGGCTGGATGCGGTGGAGGAGGTGATTACCGCCTGCCTGAGCCACGCGGCCTCCGCCTCGCCTGCTGCTGCGAAACGATAACCTCTATGTCTACTTCTATACCCTCTATGCGCCGTCTGAGGGCCGCGCTGGCTCGCCGCTGGCGTCTCACTGCGGTGCGCCGCAGCTATCCCAGCGTGCGCTTCGGCTCCGGCTGCGATGTCCGTGCCGGGCTGTCGCTGACCGCCGGACCGCAGGGAAGCGTGGAGTTTGGCCCGGACTGCGTGCTGGACCGTGGGCTGACCATAGAAGCGGAAGGCCGCTTATCGGTGGGGGCACGCACGATTTTCGGGCATCACTGCACACTGGCAGCGCGGGATGTGCTGGAAATCGGGGAAGACTGTCTGCTAGCCGAAATGGTGTCCGTGCGCGACCATGATCATTGCTTTGAGCGACTGGACATCCCAATCCGCGAGCAGGGGGCGGCCTCGGCTCCGGTAAAAATTGGCCGCAATGTGTGGCTCGGCGCAAAGGTCACGGTGGTTAAGGGGGTGACAATCGGCGATAATGCGATTGTGGGGGCGAATGCTGTGGTCACAAAAGACATTCCTCCTAATGCGATTGCGGCGGGTGTTCCGGCACGTGTGCTGCGCTTTCGAGAATAATCAAAAAACGGGGCTGCCTCTTTGTGAGGCAGCCCCGTTTTTTGTGTTCTCAGTGCGGCTTCTTCACCGCTGGCTTCTTCACCGCTGGCTTCTTCACCGCTGGCTTCTTCACCGCTGGCTTCTTCACCGCTGGCTTCTTCACCGCTGGCTTCTTCACCGCTGGCTTCTTCACCGCTGGCTTCTTCACCGCTGGCTTCT
>JAABUK010000950.1_pt1 | contig 57847 bp, 62 predicted proteins | sample 5559141 | NCBI WGS metagenome assembly JAABUK01 (sample SAMN10711869, study PRJNA513367) | rock metagenome | isolation source: Antarctica rocks | place: Antarctica: Victoria Land, Pudding Butte nord | collected 2016-01-03
TCGCTTGAAAAGCACATGCACCAATCAAGGCCTGCCACAGGGCTGGATTCTGATCTGAGGTGCATGGTGCGAGATGCCTGCGCGACGTTTGAGCTCGATACCGCTGACGACGTACCGTCGCAGTACACGCTAAATCAAAAGTATACTCGCATCATTGGTTCAGAGTGATTGTGCTCGTGCAGCAAGATTCGTTTCGAAGTCTTTGGCCACGACGTGTTGAGCCTGATCATACGTTCTACGATTGACTGTCTACATACAACATACGCGGTCGACAGGCCTTAAGCCTCCGTGCACAGCCGGTCTGGGCATAAACGCATGAGGCAATCAGCACGGGGCATTGTGCTGCCTGGCGCTATCACCAGCTGGGCTTAAGTCAAAGCATGCTCGCCGCCGCTGCGTGCAAGTCTTTGGCACCAGCTTTGCTGCTGTTGTTTCTGGGCTGGACTGGGATCACATCAGCTGCGCCAGGAGATGTCGCTGCGGCTGCTGTGGGGCCTGCAGCGACGGGTCTTTGCCAGGAACCTGTTGTGCTCGAACCAGGAGTCAGTTCGGTTCACTGCATTTCTCCAGCAATTCGCATGACTCCTGGCCAGGTACACAGGATTTGTTGACCTCACACTTCCTGCATAGCTACCGTATGGCTGGCTGCCAAGGTCAATGTCAGACTTAAGCTTCACATGTCTTTGTACAGGTCATAAACATCAACTTGCTCTATCCCAACCCATTTCCCGCAGACCAAACGGTAGCCATCATAAACCAGACAGCACAACTAATACACGTAGCAGACAAGCTGCCAGTAACACCAAATGAGGTGGGCAGCTGCTCTTTGGCACACAAGCATTGCCACAACAAGCACGGTGCTCATGTGTTTTGGCGCGCACACGTGCGCCTTTTAACAGTTTTGGGTTGCGCACATGCGTACATGGCCCTGCATATGTGTGTCAGCACCAAACACACTTGCATGCAACTCTGCCAAGTTCTCGCATTCCTCCCAGTGTCACGAGCTTGCTTGTGCTGCAGGTGTATACGCATCACTTTGTGACAGTGGATACACTGATGGTCCCTCCGCCCACAGGACAAGGCTTGATGGTCAGGCCAGCCTTCTCTGAGCAGCACCGCCTGCTTGTCCCAGCCAACATGCTGGAGTCTGAGATCTCTAGGTGACCCGCTGTCCAGCTCAGCCTTGCTTCTGCACCATATATTCAACATGCAACCCAGAGCTGCAGGATCTGACTCTGAATCTGAATGGACGAGTCTTTCCATGGCGTGCCAAGCTGGCAGCAGCGCTTGCAATGTGCAAGCTTCAGATACTGTGTGTAGTGCTGCCTGTGGGCTGCTCGACCCTGCAATGCAACCAATGGCAGCCACATGCACTGCAATCTTGTCAAAGCTGCTTTCAGGCCTCATGTCAGGGTTTGTGTCATGTGTGCAGGACAGTGAACATTCATCTGATCAACACCCTAGGTGTAGAGGATGTGGCATCCTGTATAGAGTGCCGGTGTCCGCCTGAGCTGGAATTGAAGAATGGTGGTGGAGTGCTGTGCTGCACGGACTGCCCTAGTACATCCTCGCGGGGTGTCATCGAGTATGCAATGGAGTACACCACGATCTACAGGTATGGGTCATAGGTGCTGTGTCAGGTTTTGTGCAAGCACTCCTCATGTGCGCTGCATGCACCATGGCACAGTCAGCATGTTTGTATGTAGCTGCATGTATCTGTGCACATGGTAACAAGGCCAAGATCAATGTCTCATTGTGTACTGCCCTTGACCTTGTTACCTTGTGCACACATGCATGCAGCTGCAAACAAAGATGATTGGTGTGTCATCACCACATTGAATCCTGCTAGCATAGGCTTGAATCAAGGCATAAAGGGACAGCAATTACTGATGTGTGCTTGCTTTGTTCTACATTTCTGGAGCCCCAGCTGGGCAGAAACAGAAGCTGAGTGTTCAAACTGACAAGAGACATACAGCTCAGGCACCTGCAGCTAAGACAATGTGTGAGACGCTGCAGCTAATGGTAGAAGTATCAGCTATTAATCAGTTGGCAAAACTGCCTCATTTGCGACGCTGTGTCAACAGTGCGTCAGATATGGCTGTGTATATACACTGTTTACAATACAGAGTGACAAAATAGTGCTGGCATCTCAGTGCTGGAGTTGCAGCCGCCTTGAAATGTTCCATCTGTGCCTTTCAAGCGCAGCCAAAGTACTGTAAGGGTACACAATAACGTTGAAAAGTAGCAGATTGTAGCAGCTTTGTTGCTGTCACACTATTTCCACTGCTGACACAAACCAACGCTGCTCATCAGCACACACTATTGCTGACAATATGCCAGCGATATAGTCAGTGACTCTGACTTCAATTTTTAGCATCATTGTCAGCAATCTTAGTCATGTCATTTCAGCAACGGGACTCAGAAACCAGGCGTATCCAATTGTAATATTGTCACTATACATTTGCGAGCACTCGAATCGGGTAAGCTGCACTGTCCCTCTTGTGTCAGTTACTCACACCTCATCTTATGTGGTCTGGTGTCAAAAACCAATAGTTTAGCTTCCCAGCTGACAGGGCAAGTCAGACTGCAAGAGCCCTACCTGTGGCCTGTGATAGGATTTATGACTTTGCTTTATTTTGACAATATTGGCATTTGAAGGGCAGGTGTCTATTGTTGCAGCGTGTATTGTACAGTCACATCCTTGGATCATCCAAGCATGACATTCCCACCCACTTAAGCACGCTCCTTTTGCCTTGTCATGCTTGGCTGTGCTGCAGATTTGCACAGCACAGTTGCAGCACTCAGCAACTGGAGGTGTTGCAGAGTTGCACCTACAGTTGTTGAGTAAGGTTGCCATGCAACATTGCAGCTCAAGCGTGCATGTCCAGGTTGTCCTGCTGGGAAAGGCATCATATACTGCAGTGTCCATGAACAGTGCAATCCTGCTGCGTGTGTAGGCTCTCAGCAGAGAGGTCGCTACCACCAGGAGCAGCAACTACTTGATTGCTGCACCCCCCAAAATGCTTTTTGCAATTGCAAGTTGCTGCTCCTCTTAATGTGCTCTTAATACCATGCCTGATGGCAATGATCAACAGAGAATAGCAATGCCAGCAAACAATATATGCAACAACAGCGAATCATTGGAATGACCAGCGAATGCTGTCGACGGCATGCACAATGCTGCGATAGCCGTTTGACAGAATGGACACAGCTCTACAGCGCCACTGCCCCACAGCTGCAGCAAAAACAGTGTGTCTGTAAGATGCAAGCAGTATGAACCAGACATGACACAAACATCAATGGGATCATGGGTACAAACAGCAGCAATCGTCCTTGCTGTCACTAACTGCTGATGCATTGTCTGGGAGGCGCAACTTGCTGCAAGCCTTTTGAGTTGCTCACCATCACACGTTCACATGCTGGTGGTGGTGAACTAGATGGGCCTGCTGGTGTGCTTGAACACTCATGTGCAATGGAAGTGTGTGCTAGGCAGAGGTTCTGCAGCTGCATATGTTGTGTTGCATAAGAGAAGATCTCCTTAATCTTGTGTATGTTGGTGTGAGGCACAAAGCACAACACGGGTTTGTGCGCTGTGCGTGACACCAGCATACAAAATATTTAGGAGATCTTCTCTTATGAAACACAACACATGCAATGATTGGCCCTGACACATGAGTGTGACAAGTTCTGTTTGTCAAAGTCGGCAGTTGAGGACCCTCTTCTGCAGCAAGTACCTAACACTTTCTCTACATGCATTAGGGTACATGTACATGTCTCTACGTGCATGAGGGTGGCTAGATGTCTCTAGATGCATGCATTTCATGTCTTCCACATTGCATGCATTTCGTGTCTTCCACATTGCATGCATTTCATGTCTCCCACATTGCATGCATTTCATGTCTCCCACATTGCATGCATTTCATGTCTTCCACATTGCATGCATTTCATGTCTTCCACATTGCATGCATTTCATGTCTTCCAAATTGCGTGCAGGGTGGTAGAGCCCGAAGATGAAGTGGTGCCACTGCGATTGGCCAGAATAGATGCAGCAAGGGGCATCGGGGAGCGTATTGAGTATGAGGTTCCCATGGACCCTGCAGGTGTGGGACAAGCTCTTGACCCTAATCACTGCTTTGGTCATCCTCACTGAAGCACCTTCTGAATGTGATCAGTATGCACACCTGTGCACATGCGTACTTACTGCTGTCATTGTCTGCTGCATTGACATGCATAAATTGGCATGGTGTATGTAGTTGGGTATGTAGTATGTACATATACGTATAAATTTGCATGTGTGCTATGTGTACAAATGTATATATTGTGTGTATATGTGATGCGTGCAACGTTGTCTAGGAGTCATCATGGCATTAAGGAGTCATTTCCAGCAACCAGAGTTGTGATGCATGAAGCGCATGCTCTGCAGGCAGGGAGAATGTGGTGGACTGGGATTTCACGCTGAATGAGTTGGTGCCTGGGGAGCCCCTGACAGCCCCCGTGCAGGCCCTGCGATGCGATGGCCATCAGCATGCTGGTCAGTATCTTGCAAACTATAAATAACAATAATAGTGATAATGATAGAATAAATAAATAAAAAAATAATATAAAAAAACAACAACAATAACAATAATAGTAGTAATAACAATAACTAGTAATAGTAACCCTTTCTAGCTCATCATGAGCTAGTCATGTGCCCCTGCATGTCATCAAATGCATCAGATCTTGCAGGTAGTGCAGCTATGTACGCATGCTTTTTCCTTTGCATGCCATCAGATGCAACAGATTTGCAGATAGTGCAGCTATGCATGTATGCCTTGTCCTCTGCATGCCTTCAACGCATGTATGTATGTATGTATGGCACTTTTATGCATGATTGCAATGATTGCTGGCTGTGCACTACAGGAGCCATCTGCCTAGAGCTGTATGACCGGAGCAGTGGAGCCAAGATCTGTGACTCATGCCCACAGCTGGGCTCCCTTCCCAGTAGGCGCCTGCTCCTGCCTTTTCATGCCTGAGAGCCTCAGGGTTCTGTTGGGATGTTACCATTTTATCACTACTGTCGACACTGAATCTCCTGCTTGACCTACAGTATGTGCTGCTACACGATGCTATTGCTTCCGACTGGCAATGAGCCATGACTCCCCTCATGATTTGTCACTATAACATATGTGTTGTGCATTGTCACTGTATTAGTTGTGTTGTAGAGTGTCTTGTAGAGGTCTGCATGCCCTTGCGTGTGACAATGCATGCAGTACAATGCGTCAGCATCATCAAAAAGATAAGCCTCTGCACAGCTCTGAGCACAGAAGCTGATGAAGTTATCTTGTCTGTGTCGTTGCAATTTTAACAGTTGTCCCCAAAGTTCTGAGGTTTTGATGCTGACACGATTGCACTCATGCAAGGCAGTCAGCAAGCAAAACTACAAGAACTTTGGTTACATCTGTTGAGATTGGATCGATACAGAGACGATTAGCTTGGCTTTTGCACAGAGATGACGCGCATACGCTGAGAATTGTTTCTAAAATCTAGACAACAACACGCCCTTGAGGCTCTATGCATGGTGACAGCTGTCAAAGGATTTTGAAGTGCCCTGCAGCTGCCATGGGGGACATGGAGTTTGTGATGTCCATGTCCACCAGCAATGTCACTCCCACATATCAGATAGACCCAGAGCAGCAGCTGCGTATCAAGGCGCGCTACAACGCCACAGTGCGACATACAGGTGCACTGTTTTACGCTGCCTTATGCTCTCTGATGCCATCTTACGCTGCCTTATGCTGTCACTCTTGAGCGCGCTGGTCTGTTTTGATCAACCTGTGTTGGATGGCAGTGCATTTGGATTTGTCTTCATGTGATGCAACTCAAGGCAGCATCATGACAGCTTGTGTAGTTCACACCAGAGCACTGCTGCAAGTTAGACAGGGTACAGAATTGGAGAAGAAATACAACTGTAAGGTGTCGCTCTGTTGTGTTGTAGCATCACTTGGAATGTGTTCATGTACCAAATCAAGAGGAGCAATACATACATAACTCAACCAAACAAAGGAACATCTGGATACTCCAGCTCTTTGTTGATGCTCTCTTGATCATGCCAATTCCTCCAGCATTTTGATCATTTGCAACCTGATGTTTGCAGTCCCCCAGTCTGTTGTGGTTTGCATCACTTTGCGTGTGTGATGTTGGTGCAGGGGTGATGAGCATCATGTTCCTGTACTACTCAGAAGAGCAAAGGGTGAAGGGGTCAGAAGTACAGGCCCACACCAAGGACACTAACCTCATCAGCACTGGAGAGTTTGGCATGAAGTTCCCCTCTGTCCAGGAGCATATGTCCACCACCTGTCAGGATGAGTTCTTCAAGGTACGCATTTAGTCAAGACTGCTGTCAAAACTTTTTGTTACGCTGTTGTATCATATTGAGATGGTGACTGAAAGAAGATTTTAGATGTCAGTGTGCTGTGCAGTGTAGCTTGCAGTATGGCTTACTATGTTCCCCGTTTCAGGATTTAGGTTGTGTCACAAGCTACACCTGCATGCAAGCAATTGTATGACGCATGTTGGTGCCGGGATTGAGAGGGGGAAGAGAGGGAAGGGGGGTGGGGGTGTCAGCATGCATGCATGCCTGTGATCTTGGGAAAGATGTGGCTGCTGTACGTTATGTAATGCAGGTGATACAAGTTGTTGCTCAAGTTCAGATGCAGAATGGAAAGCTGCCGCTGCTGTCTATTTGACACAAATCAACAGCAGTTTCTCACCTAGGGCTGGAGCCATGCTAGATCTTCTTTCTGACTCATGCCACAGATCACGGTTTGACGTCTTTCCTGCAACTTACAGGTCTTGAGTACGCCCCCGTCAGGCTGCACAGCTGCGTCTCACTGTCCGTCTGTCTGTCTGTCTGTCTGTCTGTTCCCTCTCCAGCTGAAAGTGGTCCTGTTGCCCAGGTGTGGAGCGTGTGCCCGATCGACAGCAGCAGCAGCTTGAGAGAGGAGAACGCCATTGTTTGCTGCAGCATGCTTGGAGGGCTGACCGCTTCCAAGTGCCTCTGTGATGAAGTGGGCCACGCTGAGCCTGACATGCTGCAGTTCATAACTGGATGGCAGCAAGTGTGCAGTACAGAGACTCTCACAAAGGTGGGGTACTTTTCTTGTGTCTGCGCATCATTTTGGGCCTGATATGCTGCATTTCATAACTGGAGGGCAGCAAGTATGCAGCATAGAGACCCTCACGAAGGTGCGGTGAATTCTGTGTCAGCTTTCAAATGCTGTTGTTGGGAGGAAAAACTGTGTCTGCGCATCATGCCTGGCGAAATGCTGGCATGAAGGCACATAAGGTGTCTTGGGCGTTTGCAGCTTTCAATCAAATCATTATACATTTCCTGTCTTTAGGCCTCATCAGGGAAGTCAATCAACAATATCTGCGAGAACAGTGGACTAAGCACTATGCAGCAAGTCTTGGCTCTGTGTGGTGCAGAGGCATCACATGCTGATGGCGGTGTGCATACAGTGTACACTCTGTGTTACGTTATAATGTGACTGCGTATATGTATATCTGTACTGCATCACACTGTGTCAGTGTAACTGGTTTACAGCATGATGTGTCACATGTAATGTCATCCGGGCTGATTTTGTCATATTATCTTGGCTGACATGCACTCTATGACACAGCAGCAAAGTGCTCACCTGACATGCATTGACATTAGGTCGCAATTCGTCAGCTGCATTTGCTGTGTCAGTTGAATCTGTTACATATAGAGATGCCCTTGCATTCTGATATATGTGACTACTTCACCACATACAGCAAATTCAGGCAACAAAATGCAGCCTGAAGCTGATGCAGGTCAGAGTTGCACTTCTGGGTCTCGACATCCATTATGCAACATATATTACCGTACAAATTGGCATTTCGGTGTTCTCAAAGAGTGTAACTTCTGTGTGTGCAGGAGTTCTCTGCTGCCTGTCCAGCTATGAGGGATGAAGAGTACTGGGCTTGGTCCAACATCTACCTCTTCGTCTCCCCAAATGACCTCAACATTCTCACCACTGAAGCCAAGTATCTGTCTGCCGGCTTAGTCATGATGTGGAGCAACTGCATCAGCACCGTGCTCTTCTTCCTGCTGGTACAAAAGGCCCTCAAGAGGATACTAAAGGAGAGGTTCACATCTCTGGAGCTTCACGAGCAGTTCATCGTCTCGACGCACATCATACTGGTCACCATCTTCGTATTGCAGCTGTTACCGTACAGTTACCTGATGGCTCGGCTGCTGTTCAGTTCCCAGTTCACTGACATCCTGCAAAGCCACTACAGGATCTTCTTCTGGTCTGTGTCCTGCCATGGCATGCTGTATCTAGTTGAAGGGGGGTTCAGGAGTGTGGTTCGGCTCAATTCCCTGCTGCTCTTGCACCATGTTTTGTTCTTTGTGATGCCCATCCTGCTGTTTATTAGTGGCAGAGTGCTCGTCTTCAAGGCAGGCTATGTCCTGGACCTGTTTGCAACGTATGAGTTTGGCCTCTATGCAAGTTTGATTTTGCGGAGGCTGAGAGCGCCCACGCGGTTGGTTCAGCTTTCACTCGCTGGCGGCGTCGGTGTTTACGCCGTAACCCGCGTAGTACAGTTGATCATTTTGTGTGGCCTGTTTCTGGGTACTTTTGACGTAGAAAAGGGGGACAAGTGGTATTGGATTACATTGGTAGTCACTGTTCTGCTGGTTGTCATTCAGAACTTCACTTTCATCATCTACTATGGTATGTACACCCGACTGTACAAGACCAATGCTGACACCGCTAGGAAAGGCAGATACTCCCCCGTAGCCGAAATCTGCCCCCCAGACTCGGACTCCATTGAAGCAGGGGTCAAGGGAAACACCACCCATATCACAGACAGTGCAAAGGGCTTGTGAGACAGTGAGTTGATACTGAGCAAAAGTTAGTTGAGCAGACTAGAGATTGAAGCAGTGGCTCGCATGCTTGTTTGTAAAGTGTGTGGCAAGACGCTTGCTTGGAAGTGTTAAATGTTGCTGCCTTGTTTTGTGACTGACGTATGGTGACAACCGATTTCATGGTACTATTTTGACATCTACATCCTTTATTCTTTGCATCTGTTGATCATTACTACTCATGATTCCTAGCAGGAGTGCACATTTGATACGAGAGTTGATCTTTCATTCCAGGCAGTGCAATTCCTGTAATATTTGTCAGGAATCATTGAGTATTTGATCTGCTGCAATGGGTCATCACATGCACATCATGTGACAAGTTTGCCAGCATGAATAATAACATATCGAAGCCTCATCCTTTCAGCCACGTACATGTGTCAGAAACAGCCAGGCCAGCACTGAACAGAAACAGAATGCTGATTCACTAGACAAAGGGTAAACGTAGCTTGTAGAACAGCAGCGGTATGTCTCCTATTCTTGCTTTGCTTGGTGCATTGCCCTTGCTGCAATCTGACTTTGCTCTGCCTACCTTTGCGACCCTGTGGCATGCCTCAACCTAGCTGACTTTCAAGATGATCTGATGTCTGAGGGGAAACAGAAATGTCACTACCTTGATGCAAACATCCGTTTCATCCAATCTATCAAGGACCAGTTTCATATATGCAGGAAATGTAAACTCACAAATGCTCTAGGGACTACCATCAGGAGTACACATTCACATGGCATGCAATGTCCAGTCATCAATAGCATCAGACATGGGCCATAAATCCTGTAGTGTCTGGCAACAGGCAACATGCTTGATCCACTCACGCAAATGCCTGTGTACTTCTTGTTGAATCATATGTAAGAATGACCAGTCCCATAAGGCAAGCAGTACTCAATTCTGTGCTACACGACTGGTAGTGTAGAATGGTAGTGTACACGACTGCGAGGCTGCACCACAAGGACCATCAATGTAGGCCGTTGAGAGGGAGAATGGTCCTTTCATGTTGAGAGCAGATGGCAGCTTTCAAAGGGCAGATGGCAGCTTTCAAAGGGCAAGGCTGTCTCCGCCAAGCAAGCCCTATTGTAATCCACCGGCTGCTGCCTGTGAAAAGCCATGCTGGCAAAAGGCAACACCTGTGAAGTCTGACCTCCAATTGCTGACTGCCTCTGCAATATCTGGAATGATCTGCAATACCAGACACTAAGCAAAGCTTGCCTCTGAGCCAAAGGCAAGTTGATCACAGTTTGCCCTTCAGTGGTGGTTCCCAAAGGCCTTGCTGATTGCCTCTGGAAAGGGGGACTGTGAGCCAAATGAGCCTACAAAGTGCCGTTGTCCCGGCGTCCCAAAAGGCTGTATACTAATCCGAGGACTCAGACTCTGACTCCCACCTTGGCTTCTTGACATTGCCACAGGTGATGTGGCTGCAGCAGGTTCTTGTGGAATCACACCTGCAGCAAACAGGTTGCACATGAATTCCTAGACTTGCAGTTGTAGACTGTAGTCAAAGTGTAGGCCTGCCTACACATTCTACTGTGCCTTTCAAGCCTGGCCCTATGCAACCGCTCTCAGATCTCTGCATGGCACAATGATGGTTTTGGCCTGTACCTGGCACACTGGCTTTTTGCTTTTAATTGCGATTTATATGGTGTTAATGTATGCAGAGACCACCTTGCTTGTTAAGACTCAAAACTCAACAAGAGGCGCTTGTTCCCTTGCAAGGCAGCAAAAGGCTCCTTCTAAGCTTGCAATGTGTGTCTCTGATCCCGCGAAGACACAAACTAAGTTAATGAGTGCAAAACGGAAGAAGACACATGCTAGGCTGATGAGTAATTGATAAAGAGCTGACCTGGCATGCTGGCCTGTGTTTGTTCACCATCACTGCCGGCACTCAGAGCCCGTTCTAGGTCTGACACCAGCTCGGGCTGCTGCTCAAGCCTGTGGGCTGCCTGTATGGCTAGAGACTCTGCTCGTGCCTTGTCTGCCTCGCCCTGCCAGTCCACCCTCAGCATGGAGATTGCGCACAGGGCAGCTGCAGACATGAGTCACAACCCTGGTACTAACTATGGCAAGAGGCTGTACAACAGGTACAGTGTGTGCGCACTTATGCTCCATTCTCAGCCCATTCTTAAGCGTCATGTGTGCACGCATGGCGGATGTTTGCATGGCAGATGCACACACATGACAAGGTGCGCCCCACAGCCCCTATCACAACCTACCCCATACCACATGTACCACATGTGCTGCAGGCAAGTCACAGCTGGTTGCCAGATTGATGTAACAGCAGTCAGCATCTTCTGGATCACTGTCAGCACACAAGCTGAGAGTGACTATAATAACAACAACAACAACAACAACAACAACAACAACAACAACAACAACAACAACAACAACAACAACAACAACAACAACAACAACAACAACAACAACAACAACAACGTGAGAGTGACTATGCACCACAGGAAGACTCAGACACCAGCCAAAACAACTCAATTGACAGCGCACTGCCTACAATGACTACACCCCTTCCACATGTGTGTCAGCTGAACGAGTCAGAGGTGCCAGACAGAACAGGGCATGGCACTCACCAGTCACAGAAATGCCCCAGAAGATGCCCCACCATATGCCTGCCAGCCCATAGTTGGCTTTGAAGGTGAGCAGGTAGCCGGTGGTAAAGCCCACAACCCAGAAGCCAATAATGTTGAACCACATCAGGGATGCTTGCCGCCCAAGGCCCCTGCAATATATACCATGATTTAGAAAAGCAAGTATCTGGAACACCAGAACATGCAGCACATAACAAATACAAGTCGAGCCGTTTGTGATTTGTGTTGGCTCAATTCTCACAGCATTGCAAGGAGTCAAGGACTGACGAAGGTCTTTCAAAAAACCATTTGACAGCAATTTGCCTGGCAGCTATGCAGTGATTTGTGTGTGTGTCGAGGGGGTAACACACAGTCCGAGGCAAAACTACATTGGAGTTCCCAGAAGTGTGCAGGGACCACAGCTTGGTTGCGTTTATACCAAACCACAAGCATCTGGTTACTAAATGCTCAGACCAGCTATGTCTGATACAGCTGGTTTGTATCACCTGAGCATGAGAAGAAAGGGCAGATGCTGGGGTTGACAGGGGTTCAGAGGGGCCGGATTGGGAGGGATCACAAAGGCACGAGAGGGGACAGATTTGCTTACAATCCAGCAGGTATGTTGACCACCAAGCTGACATCGTTAATAGCATCAGACAATAACCACATCTGACTGGAACCTCACAAACGATCATGGGTTTGATGGGCAAACAGTGAGGCGTCTGCAAAGTGCCAAAGCGGACTTGAATGGCATAAGAGATGATGTGCTTCACAGAGGAAAAAGTGAGCCTGAGTGGCGTATCTGGGTTGAAAAGCATGAGAGATTACATGTTGTGTACGGCAAAACAGTTGACAGAGCATCTTGCACAGTGCCAAACAGCATGACAACTCCTTTCCACAAGTTACCTGAGCACGCCTGAGGCCACTCCATAGATGCCGTCTGTCACTTGATAGCCGGCGCAGATGGGAGCAACTGACGCAACCTCCCGACTCACTCTTGCATCATCCACAAACAGAGGGCCTATCCTGTTCTTGAAGATGAGGATACCAGCAGCCTCTAGGGTGGTGAAGGAGCAGCCCAAGGCAACTGCCACATACCCTGCATCACACATAGTCGCATCAGACGGTGGATGCAGACCAGAAACTTGCTAAACACAACATTTGAACTTGGGACATCCGACCCTAGGGTGTACAACATGACAGTAAGGCTGGCTGGATGCATGAGACACATAGCAGTGCAACAGTCCCTCTCATGTGCAGTATAACACAAGAAGTAGCTGAGGCAGGGGATGACTACAACCCAATGCTCTATGGGGCTTTCTTGACCGTAAGCAGGACAGGCTGAGCAACATACAAAGGACACCTGTGCACTGCTGCTTTCCCCTTGCCATTCCCTTTTGCCCTTGTCAAAACACAGACACCATAGAGCTGCGTAAACTTTCAAACACACTGTAGCAGGCTGAGTATGCTGCGCAAAACAGCGCCCAATATGTTACAGTATCCTACACACTACACCTTACAGTCTGCTACATGTCATGAGACACTGCACAGTATATCATGCTACATGCTGTAGTACATGTGATAAGAACAGTGTCTACTGTGCGCTTGCCTGCTAGCTTTGCCTCAGACGGTCTGTTTGCACCCACAAGATTGCCCACCCTGATGGTTGCGGCAGTGGATACACCAAAGGGAAAGCTCATGTAGATGAAGACACAGAATGTGAGCAGGATGGAATGAGCATCCACCTGTGCTTCACCTGCATATCACACATAACTTTTAATTTGAACAAACGCTTCACAAACAGATCTTGAGTTCTTTTGAAGTGACAGGTCTCAGCACAAAACGCTTCACAAACTTTCCTTGAGTCCTTTTGAAGTGGCAGGTCTCAACACAATGGTATACTTTAGGCATGTGCACACACACACACACACACACACACACACACACACACACACACACACACACACACACACACAGGGTGCATGAATGGAGTGTTGCTCAATGTGGTAGACTGCTGCAGGCAGTTGGTCACAGCTGGCAAAGTAAAATTGTCAGAAACAAGATGATGAAGGAAGCTATCAGAGCAACTTACAAGCTGACATGTGACACACATAGTAGGCAGACCCAATCTGCATAGTAGGCAGACTCAATGTGCATGCAGACTGTTGCTGTACATACCTACAATACAGAGCATCAGGGCACACATGTCAGAAAAAGGTGCAGCATAGGTATACATGCAGGAAATGTACCTGAGCAGACTGTCAAGTGCACACATACAAAACACAGCCTGGTGATATACAGAGTTGGAGCAAGCAGGCTGGCAATGTAGCATGCATACAGAATGCAGGCCAGACTGTCATGTATGATTAGTGACATATTGCTGGATATCTACCTAAAACACTGGCCATGACAGTGGTGACATCAAAACTGGCAGCATCTACACCCATCATGACCCCCCCTGGCAGCCCCAAGGCCAAGAACCTGGTCATGACTTTGGGTGAAACCCCATGCCGCACTGCTGCCATGGCAGAGGCGTACGTCACTTCAGACTTGGGATCTTTCTTCTGCAGCAGTCCCACGACAACTAGTCAAAGACATTGATGTCTGCACATTCGAAGCAACAAGATCAATCCTCATGTCTGAGTGACTTGCATTTGTGGCCAAATGGAGGGTTTGGGCAACTGACCTGAATCTTGATGTCTTGCTCAGTGGTGGTTGCACCGGTTTTGCTCAACCACAGCAGCCAGCCTACAAGGCACTACATTAGTAAGCACCATTAGTCATGTGGCGCGTTAGTAATTTGACGTGGCTTCCATGCTGTCATGAGGCTTACCACACAGCAGGACCAGCAATAGTGTACGCGCCACTGAAGTTGCAAGCGCTGCTCCCCAAAAGTCATAGTAGCGCACGAGCACCATATTGATTGGAACATTCAGCACAGCTGTTATGACAGTCATGATGGCGGGAGCCCACACGTGATTCTGCACTTGCATGGCCTGCACATCAGCACCAAACAATGACAGTTGGACAGGGATTGGACAGGAGCTGGCGCGTAGGTCAAGGCAGGCAGTTTGGAGACTTCAGGCTGCATTACCTTGAGGACTGCAATGCTCCAGACGAGGGGAAGCAGGCCTGGGAGCAATGCCTTGCAGAAGACACCTACCAGCTGCGCGCAGGCAAAGCAATATCAGGCTGGCAGATCAAGTGAACTGTAACTTTACTGTAGCAGCTGTAGTTTCTGTCAGTGGGGTCTGTCTGTACCTGTCCAGCTTCAGGTGTCTGAAAGAAGACTTTCTGGGCAACTGGGCTTGCCGTAAGCATAGCTGCACTCACTGGAATGCATAGCAGGGAAAGGACGCTGATAGCTGACATGCAACAGGAAATGACTCCGTTCGGGTTGCCCTCTCCGTGAGCTTGTGACCCCAGTGTATCGAGGGCCGTCGAAACTCCAAGAAGGAAGTACCAACAGAAGTTGAACCACTGCACACAATCACTGTACCTCATACACCAGGTCGGCAGTGCAACGTTGTGAGCCGTTATGGCAGCAGTGGACGGCTTACGGTGTTTCCAATAGCTGCTGCTGCCAATGGAGCGGGACCAAGATGGCCAATAAAATATTGATTGACGATGATTATGGCATACTGCGACGACAGCTGCACCATAAGAGGGGCGCTCAATTTCAGCAGGGCCTTCAGTTCGACTTTCGTGGTCTCGGCTGACATCTCCTCGCCGGTGTCGGCACGATCATCGCCCAGCAGACTTTCTTGCAACGTTTCGTCCGCAGCATCTGCGTGATGCGCCATTGCCTTGAAGCACCGATCGCTGTCAGTAGCGCCCGGATGCCCCCAAGTTGGGGGCCCCAACGACATTCTTGACTTTCGAAGATCGTTCGTTCGTTCTGCTGTATTAGTCATTTACATATCTGAAACCACGCCGCCCGATATTATACAGCGATTTTGCTGTTGGAGAAGGCAAACAAACAGCAAATGGTTGCGCGCTGCTGGGCAAAACTTTGGACAATAGCCATTCTCTGTAGGTTGGCTTCTCTGCAATTGTTGCAACAATGTGCTATAGCTATATTAGGTATGCGCACGACTCATACGACTTGATCAGCTTGGGCACCAAATTCTTGTGTCGATCATGTTCAAGCTCAAATCTGAGATCTAGAGGCAGCTTTGTCCAAAGATACGGGATGAGGCCAGCATCAATGAGTCAGTGAGCTCACAGCTAACTTTGATTGTTGAGGATTGATCTGCGATGTGTGATGCTTCAAGGCTTTCTGCTGTATTCTATATTGTCTCGATCAGGCTCACGAATGTGTATGGCTGCAAGTGATGCTGACCCAGTTCAGGGTTGTCAAAGCTGCGGATATTGACATATTAGTAAGAGATGTTCCAGGAAGTCGAGAGCACCTGAGTCAGGTTGACCTGACAGAGCAGTGCGGCAAATCAAAAGCCGTACAGATGTGAGAGACGCGTCGTGCTTTTTCGTCGTCTCTTGCAGCTGCCGTTGATAAGTGCCATCAAGTGAGGTAACGGGATAGAACAGGCTGCACCCAGTGGGAAGCACAGGCTGGGGTATCTTGGACCAGCTTTGACCCCTTCCCGCTGCATGAGATCAAATTGTGTGCGGTACCCTGTTGCGCATGCCAATCGCAGCTTGTCCATAAATGCAACAGCAAGTAGGGCGCGGCAAAAGCTACCTGCTGTGAGGAGATCTCTTGCAGGCTTGCCTGTTCACCGAGCGCCAGGTTTGTGCTCAAACTCTTCTGCATTGTGACTGCGGCATGTACGCAGACGAAGAAACAAGTGCTGGTATTCTGTAGGGGGCTTGCTGATCGTTCCCGTACTGCAACCTTCAGCTGACAATATTCCTTTTGGGCTTGCACTGAGCTTTCAAAGCCAGGCAAGTGCAAGCCTGCGGGGAGTAGGTGCTGAGCACGATCAAGAAGATCTGTATGAGCTGCAGTACGTGCTTGAGGGTCAGGGAGAGGCAAGTACAGCAAACAAAACCCCATCAAAAGTTGAAGAGGATCCCAGGAACTGACACTGACAGCCTTTTTTTGCAAATGTTGCAGCTGTGTGCCAAGTCTGGAATGCTGCAAAGCATTGCTGCTGGAGACAGCATACTTGCGCCAATTGGGCGGGCATGGTGTCAGCTTGATGAGACACCCACCCCGAAGAGTGACCTGGCAGTATTGAAGCTTCTAGTCCCTGGTAGTCTGCCTCATGATACAGACGCTCAACAAGGTGATCTTGTCTGTTTGCTGTATATTTGTTTGCGTACACACTGCTGGATCACTGGTGCTTTGGCATGCCATATTGTATGGCTGTACTGGTGTATGATGATGAAGCGCATGATGCTTGCCATACCGTCCGCAACTTCTTGCATGCCGGACCAGCCAGCTGCAATGCATTGAGAACAATAGTGGGTTCCCCTGATGCCTACCTAGCTTTGTCTGGCATGACAAAGTCTATGTTTGTTTGACATGAATTCATCAATGATGACCAACTCAAGTCAAGTTTGTCTTTGCAGGGCTGATAGATGGTGCGTCCAAAGTGTTGGATGACTGGCAATCCTCTCCAGTTGTGGGCAATCTCTTGCCTGCTGCAATCACAGCTCTGCTGGCTGGAGCAAAGAAGCAGGCAGTACTGGCAGGCGACAGCTGGCAAAATGTGCAAGCAAGCATAGGCATAGTTACCTCTGCTGCACATGACGCAATGCCCATCACACATTCAAAGCCAATGTTGGCCAGCACTGACAGCAGTGCTCAGGCACCTTCGTCAGGCAGAATCCAAGATACAGTCAGCACAGTATCTTCTATAAGAATGCCCCAACCTGCGCAGCAGCTGCTCAAACATCTGGTTGATATCAGTCACTGGATGACAAACAGTGCCAAGAAAGGTCCTTTTGCAAAGCTGCTGTTCCCAGATCAGTGTGTGGTGAAGAAGACCTTAGCCGAGCTCAGTGCATTCCAGCTTCCCAATCAGACAAACAGGCTGGCTCTCATGTTTGATCCCTTGGACCATGAGGTGCCCTTCACCTTTGGTTTGGAGATCTTTGAGAGGAGCCACAAGACAAAGCCCCACAACCATGCTGTGTCACACGAGCTCTTCTTCATTTTGGCGGGAGATGGCATTGGGTTCTGTGATGGCGACAGCTTCCCTGTGGCAGCAGGGGATGTTGTGGTCTTCCCGCCTACATCGCTACATGGGATTGACAATGGGCCAAACTCCAAGATGTATTGCCTGGAGCTCATGCTTCCCAATGACATGTTTGCTGAGTTTGTCAGGCAGGGTCAGCCAACAGGCAAGTTGCAGGCTGATGACATGTGCATTATGATTGCACAGGGCTGTGCATCTGGCTGATGCATCACCATGAGGTAATATTGTGTGTAGGTGCACATGAATCGCACCTAGAAGGACTAGTACCCTTGCTTTGTTTTTGCTTAGATTGTTGTAGACAGCGTAGAGACTACAGTAGATGAGACGCCACATTAGACTTGCATGTGTTTGTATAGATTCAGCTGTGTTTGCGTTCCAGTGTTCTGTACATGAAGCGCATATGTTTGTGTGCTGCTATCAGGTACCATGAGTAAACAAGTATGCCGTACGATCCAAGTGCTGTTTTCTGCTTTTCTGCCTCACGTTGCCACAGCGACTGCATGAATGCATATTGTACTTTTCTGGTAAAACGTGCACATTCCTGCAGAGTGGTGTCATTTGTAGCATGTTTTCTATGGCTTGCATGACCTGAATCAGCAGCTAAGTCTGCCTTCTATTCTGCCTTTCGGCTGAGTTCCAGTCGGCGTTGAGCGAATGACTCACGGCCATGCTTGTGATGAATTTGGCTTGAAAATTCAAAATTGTGTCGTTAGGTGGACTCGCAAGCAGCACAACGCTAGAGCTGCTGTGCGCTGCGTTTCTTTCCCTCAGGTGTATGCAGCGCCTCCTTGACGTAGGACACTGTCCACCTGTGCAAAACGGTCAAGCGAATGGAGTGCTTGTGAGCACAGTCTTATGAGGTTTACCTGCACAGCACATCGTTGAGGCTTGGAACTGCCAGCACTTGCAGCATGGCCAGCCAAAGAGCTGCAGTGCAGGAGCTGCTCGAGTCTACGACCGCTCGCCTGGAGCAGATCAAGGTCAGCACTCGTGTCAGCCGATTGTGACTTTGTCGTGCTGGAAGATAACCTTGTCAAGATTTATCTCACAAGTTGAGCTAACTGTCAGGCGAGCTGGTCGGGCGCCAGCCTAACAGACGCTGCCAGGGACAGCAGAGACAACCCTGCATGGGGAGGATTTGCGTCAGAGGCTGAAGCCCTATCACAGGCGGTCAGCCGTTTGCAGTCAGCAATGCAGTCAACGCAGCCAGCACACTTGACGACAACCTCGTCAAAGGTACATTCGTACGTTCGTATATTTCCGACATCCTCATTGAAGTGTCGTGGATGCACGCTTGACATCTTAGCCCAAGTCACAAAGAGGCAACAGGGCTGTTGACCTTAACCTGAAATTCCTTTGACTGCTGTAATTGCTGCACTTGGCAGGAAGATCATCACGGCATACAAAGCAAGCATTGTCTGTGATCTGCAGGCAAACACCAGCATTGAGACAAATGGCAGAAAGCGTCCAGAAGGTCAGTGTATCAAAGTAGCATTTCACAAGTCACAAGTAGATGTCTGGCCCTGATTTGGCTTGACTGTCATCTGGTCTACTCCTGTTTGCACCTTTCCGTTGTCCCCAGTCGCAAGCCTTGACGCGCAGAGCGTGGACTCACGGCCGAGCCTGTCCGTGCCGTGCTGAGTTTGTATACGATGTTAGCTGAGTCCGGTTGCTAGATCTGAGCTGAGCGCTGCTGGTCACGAGCCATTAGACACAAGCAGATATCCGTGGTGTGATAATTCGTTATACCTGAAAAAGAAAGGACTGTTTGCACCTTCCCGCACATGCAGATGTCCAGACTCAAGCCTTTGAAGCTGTGCTACTGACATCTGTTTGTGTATCAACAGGTGGCCTGACTCTGCTCAATGTGCCAAAGAAGCACAAATCTCATCACCCAGGACAGCCAACATCAACTGTTCCATTTGCCGACCAGCAAGTAGGTCTGACTGGAAGTCTGCACAGAATTCAGCCAGGCAGTGATACTGAATACCTGCATGCAAACACTAACACATACAAAGCCCGGAGCACCACATGCAATCATCAAAGCTTATGTCTGCTGGTCTGATTGTCTGTCCTCTTCTGTTTGTCTGACTGTCAGAACCAAAACCATCCTCAGGTTATTATTCTCTCAATAAATGACCTACAGGTGCTGTGCAATGCCGAGGCTCCCACTCCAGGTGCTGCCGTGGCATATGCTTCCGCAAGTCCTGATCTTCAGACAGCATCCACACCACTGGCCATTGCTGCACTGACTGCCATGGGTATGGCGCATGGCAACAGCAGCAGACCAGAAGACAGGTGATGCTTGCAGTAGCGTCATTCAGGGGCCTACTACTGCGTTCATCGTGCCTAGCCAGTCTTGTGTCAAAGCCGTCAGTTTGGCTTAAAGCATGCTAGTTGACTCCTCAACTTGGTGGCAGGAGTCACCCTCTGTGGCATATCATGAGCCATAATGACATCATTCTACACACAACTTCATGTGCCTATGCCTTTGCAACAACCTGCAGCACACTTGCCCCCTGTCATCAGCAGAAAGGTCATTGTCAGCAACTCAATGCCATCCCTAATAGCATCAGCACATCTAACAGCACCAGCGTCCTGGTTGCACCAGCTCCAACCTGCAGGCTTGCCACATCTGGTAGCTTTTGTCACAGCTCAGGTGTACATCCAGATCTGACACAGCTCAACATCACCAATTTGCAGCATCCAAGTGTGAGCATGCTGATCTGGACAGCTGGCAAATATGCTGACTTCCAGCTGTGAGTGGGTTCACTTTAGCATTCAAGTCACCACAGGAGGGTGCAGATCTCAGCTCCATGATGATTTTGCAGGGAGGAAGAGCAAGGGAGTGGGCCTAGCAGGCAGCTGTCACTACAGCCATATGGCTCCCAGAATGATGACCCAACAGGCCCTTCAGAGTCTGGCACAGCCTGCAAGGATGGCAAGGTCTTGAGGAAGTGCACCTGCAAGAAGTCCAGATGCCTCAAGCTGTACTGCGAGTGCTTTGCAGCAGGTGGGTGCGCCATGTGACTCAGTCAAATAGGTTAGACATGAGTGTTGCAGCCATGCAAATAGGGCAGAGGTCAAATTGCCCATTTTGTTGGCACGCGCAGGCACTTGTTTGCTTCGTCATGTAGCTGGAAATCTGTGTTACGCATGTTGAGATGCAGGCCGTGCTAGGATACTGTGCCAGGAAAACTGCAAAAAGGGAAAACATGTTTGTGTTGCACTGTGGCTGGACTGTGCATTTGCTCAACAAACCACCAGATCCTTCTTCTGTTGCTGCTGCGACTCCTGCTGAGGCTAAGGCCCTACCCCGTGAGGGGGCATCGGCTCTTGTGCTTCTTACTGCATCACCAGTATGTGACACAGCACTGATGCACACATCTCGGATTGCTGATATATTTGCTCATATGCTGATGATATGCAGGGGTTTTCTGTGATAACTGCCTGTGCACCAACTGCTGCAACACCCTGGAGGCAACTTCCTTGGTGCATGAGGCCAAGAAGAACATCATCAAGGCCAGACCCTCAGCCTTTGACCCCAAGGTACCCACCAATTTTGCCCTGCATGTGCATGCGAGTGACCAGCATGTGTCTGTGCACACCGGTGCATAAAACACATGTTGGACATCGTGTCCAACACATTCAATATGCTCCTTTGTCTGTCTGTATGAGCTTATCCTCATATGCAGTTGTAAGTCTGCTTTGAGTTATCGAAGTCTGACGCTGCACGTCAGTCTTGCCATCTTGTTACAATCCAGCAGGCAAATGAACAGGATGCCGGTTACGGTTCTGTGCTACTCAACTGCAAAGGTCATCTCCTAGTGCAGTGCTACTGGCATTGCAAATATGACAGGCTGGTGACACACAGGTTGCTGTCACTGTTGGGACAGCTTGTCTGATGTCTTGCTGACAGTTGGCTGCCATGCAGGTCATCGACGCTACGCAGCAGCACAGCAAGGGGTGCAACTGCCGCAAGTCGCGCTGCTTGAAAAAGTACTGTGAGTGCTTCCAAGCTGGAGTGCTGTGCACAGAAGCCTGCAGGTACATTCCTGGCTGGATTAGACCGCGACCTGATATTGTGCTGGCTCCTACACTCTGCTGCTCCTGCCTGACCATCACCCCTGCATTCATTCCTTCATGCATTTGTTATTCAAGAACTTATTTTCCCCCCAGCGTCAGACTTCTGAATGCAAACCTGACCATGGCTTCACCATGTCTAAGCATGGGTCTGGTTGCTTGACTGTACTGCTCTCACTGGTGATGCTGCTATACATTTGCTCTGTGTCTGTCTGTAGTCAGGCTGCCATCTCAATGGCTTGCTGCCACACCACAGGGAAGCCCTTTACACCTCACCCATGGGTTTTTCTTTAGTCACAGCCAAAAGGCGTAGCATTGTCTCATATCCTTTTCTTGCTGCCACAATTGTGTGCCCAACCAGGACATCTAGCGCGCCTCAAGGAGCACTGACCTTCACCCACTCCTGGCACACTCGTTGCTACCTGCCTAGCCTGACTCTGTCAGGGCTCAGCCTTTTGTGTGGCCAACCAGCATGCTGTTTCCATACTAGCATGAAGCAGCATATTCCTGCCTAGCCTGGTTCTGCAGCACCCCGGTGACCCGCACTCAGCTCCAGCTTGATGACCAGCTTGCAGCATTGCCTTCACCCCATTGATTGATTGATTTTGACCTGTGCCAGCGTTTGCTCTCGCATTAGCCAAATATGCTTCTGATATTTGCCATCTGTGATAACTGCAGGTGCCTTGACTGTCACAACTGTGGACCCACAGATGGCCCCACACGACCCCCCCTTGACACCATCAGCATGGCTGCACCTGCAGGGCCTCAAGCCCAGGTACACCATCACTCTGTTGCCATGTGCATCCTGAAGAACAGGTGTCAATGACAGGGTTGTCTAGCACATGTCTAAGCAACCTGATTCACTAGAAGCGCAGTCTTCGGCACTATCCTGAATCCTGCTGCAGTTGATGTTGCACAAGCTAGCTTTCCTGTCCATAAACTTCACCGCAGCAGCACATGTACATTGTAATGATGATGTTGTGTATTGTTCGTTGTTGTCGGATGTGATTCGCCTCACAGCTGGAAGTGCCTGCAGCTTGAGTGTCCAGAAACTGTGTCATATGCACTGTCAGCAAGCACACTCTTCATCATGTATTTGTATACATCTGCATGGAGGCCCAGTAGATGTCTCATCATACATGTCAGGCACTTCTTCATGTACTGCCAAAGGGTGCTAGTTCCTTGTATGCATGTCATGTTGACTGGCTGACATACATTGTTATTATTATCATTATTATTACTATTATTATTATCACGTTGACTGGCTGACTGCTTACAGGCTTCACAGGCTGGCAGACATCAGGCAGACACAAAGTCGGGTGGGGGTAGCACAGCACCCCGGCCACTCAGGAACCCTGTAGCATGCAGTATACCACTGCATGTTGCTGCCCCTAGTCATACTCCCATCTGCGGTGGCAGTTGTGCCAATCAGGAGGCTGCTAGTCAGAGTTGTGCCAATCGAGGTTGTGCCAACACAAGCTCTGCCAATGAAGCATCTGTGGTTGAGGGTTGCGTCAGGGTGGGTTCTGCTGTGGAGGCTCTGCAGCCTGAGCGATTGCCAGCAGGGTTTGCTGTCAGCTGCAGCAACCCTAGTTCAGATGCGGTCTCTGGATACCAAGGGTCAATGGGGCTGGCTCCTGCAGGGCTGCTGCCCCTGGGCACCATCATCCTGCCGGCCAACCACAAACTGCCACCTGGCAGTCTTGTACTGCCCCAGGGCACTTCCCGGGGAGGCCCTCTGTGCCTGGCGCTTCCAAGTCAACTGTCAGGCCACCTTCCTAGCCAAGTGCCCTGTCAGCTGCCCAGTCAGCTTCACACAGAGCTGCCAGCTTCTGTCACAGCTGCACCCTCCTTGCTGAAGCCTCCCACAGCCCCCTCACCTGCCTCACTCAACCCCCGCAGCCGGCATGTAGTGACTCACAGACAACTTCACAGGCCCCTCAGCAGCATCTTGGAGCACACAGTAGGTCCAGATGGTGCTGGTGCAAGCACTGAGTCTCATAACAATGGGGGAGGGCGTGCCAGTCAAGCTGCAGAGCATGTCACTGAGATAGGTCCAGCATCCAGCATTGCTTTGGGGAGTGGTACAGAAAGGTGTGGCACTGCTTTGCTACAGCTGCCAGAAGAGGCAGTGAGCCTGGCAATGTCTGAGAGCACCTCACTGCAAGGTAGTCACACTATTGTTCAGCTGTCAGCATATGCCTCCCCCTCTTGTTTGCTTACTCCTGTCTTGTGTGTGTGTGTGTGTGTGTGTGTGTGTACGCGCGCATGTGCACATGTCTGCGCATGCATATGTGTGTTTGCATATGCGCAAATAAGTTATGCGCCTGTAGGTTCATGCTTGTGCATGCCCACATCTGTATGCACAGGCATAGAGTCTCAACAGATTGCAGTCATGGGCAGAAGTTAGGCACAGTTAGCTAAATCACACCTGCTCTTGGCCGCATGGCAGGATAGCTTCAGAAAGCGCTTAGACATGGTGTTACCTTGCCCCTTGCCAATCGATATCAATCATGAAGTCTTTGATGTCCTGGGGGGCAACTGGGACCCAACAGACAACAAGTTCAGTTCAGTGAGTTCATACAGACAAGATTTGCTTCCTACATGCAAAGCATTCTGTAAGGAAACCACCGTATGTATTTGGCTTTCACCAAGTGACTTTGTGTTTGCAGATGACGCCACCTCGCCGCCGCCCTTTGGGCACAGGGCTTTTGCCCGCAAGGCAGCCAGGCAGCCCTTTGCTGCCCTGCAGCTGTGCCAGAAGCAGTCTGAGGCATCGCCCACAGCCACAGCTGGCAGCGCTCATGACACTGTGCTGATGACTAGCAGCTCCCCTTTGCCTGCAGTTGCAGCCAAGCAGCTGCGCTCCAAGTAAGCACTCCTCCAGCATCTGCAACAACTGGTCTCCTGTGCTCAATCAGCTGTCTCATAGCCAACCTCCAGTATCTGCAGCAATTTGTCTCCTTTTGCTCACTCAGCTGTCTCGTAGGCAGGCTAGGAATGTGTTGCTAATGCTGCAATCATACAGAGAGGTCCTGCTTCCTGCTGGTGTATGCATGCTTGCAGCCTGTTGCATGCAATTTTGACCAGGCAGCCAACTTACAAGCTGCTGGTGTCATAGCATTCTATGCTGCGTGCATTTAGAAAGTTTTGGTGTTTTGTAGCTCAGCAAGTCATGGAAGGGGTTTGCATGAGCTCATGATGTGACACTTAGACAGGTCAAAGCATTCACTCGGGTGCTTGACAGTGCTTTTTGCCTTACAACTACTCAGGCACTTGTCTGTGCTGCTTGTGCACTTGTCAAGAATACAACAGCAACATGCTACCTGCCTGGTGCCACGGCGACCTGCTTTTGTACTAAGAGACTCCACCTTTGATGTTGCAGGCGGCGAAAGAAGTCCTTTCAAGCTCCAGGCAAATCTGAGGTTGGCAACACAGCTGCTGGTGGGAAGACAATTCTCAATGCGGCTTTGGCTCGCACCGGGTCTACCACCCTCAGCTGCAACATGCCCAGCAGGGCTGCTGCAGGTCCTCTGATGGGCCATTGGGAGTCACCTCCCATCAAGGGCAAAAGGCCATTGCAGCAGGTGGGTCTCAATTTAGGTTCCTGTTTGGCAACCTGTTTGTCACAATACAGCAGATGATGGTACAAGCGTTCAGTGAAGTACAGATCAGGAGCAGCAGTGTGTCTTGGTGCCTTACTGAGTGAACAGCAACCAACAGACCATTCACAGGAGTTTGTGCCAAGCTCAAGAGCTTGCATCTGGTCAACTTTGGCTGGTTGCAATAGTGGAACCCTGATTTGGGCTGCACTGAAGCATGTAGACTGCAACTGCAGCAGTTTTTTAACTACTCCTCTGATTTTGCATAACACATGCTAATCGCAAAGGTGCACACCCAAGTATGCTGACTGTGCACACCCAAGTATGCTGCCTGTGCACACCTCAGGCTGTGACCGTGTGTGTTCTGTTGATGCAGCGTGTGGGAGCGCCAGAAGCAGGGGCAAGCATGCGCAGTGGCCGCATCAGCAAGCTCACACAGCGCTTCAGTCAGTACAAGTCGCAGTGCTCAGATGTGAAAGGCACCCCTGCCAGTCCTCACATGGAGTGTGATGCAGACTTGGCGGATGTAGTAGCTGCTCTGTGTGACTTAGGTCAGCAGCACAATATGTGACTGGCAGGCAATCTTGCTGATATATGTACTCTCTGTAGGCCTCTTTTGCCATGCAAATCAGTAGCCAGTTTTAATTCTTGCTCTAAGTTTCTTCAGCTAGCCTTGACAGATGGCAGCCAGGCATAAGAAAACTGCTAACGTTGCGTGTGTGTGATATGCTCAGCTGCATTCATGAAAGGATGAAAGCACACCCTCTGGTCAGCCAGGCTTACTGCAGCTAGGTGGAGCTGCTGAGCTAGCAGATTACTCAGTCATATTATGCTCACAGTACATGAAAGCAGGACATGGCTAGCAGGTGCACACTACTAGCATGTTTGATTTCAAGGTTAGGACATTCAACATAATTTGTTGCTATAAACATATTCAGTCTACAGTGATGCTGATGCACTCACACAACACAGTGAAGTGCAATGGACTACACATGAGTCAAAGGACGCTGGAACAGATCATCAAACAGATGAGCTTGGACTAGATGGACTCTTGTAATGCAGTGTGTCCGTGATGTGTTCACGCAGGTGACCAGAACATTTTCCCATTGGTATTAGTTCAGCTCAGCCTTCCAGTGTACACCATGCTTCTATTGTAAAAGCTTGTGTGGCTCTTGCTGCCAATATGTCGGCTTGAGCCTTCTGAAGGTATGGCTGCAGCTCATCTGTGTCTCTGATCAATTTGGCACATGCACAGGTTGCCGCACGCCATGAGCACCATTCAGGCATACGAGTAATAGCCATAGGCTTGCACGTATTGCTACTCAGATTCTAGGCAACTTTTTATGCATCGATGATTTGAACAGACAGCCCCAGATTTCTTGCTTTGCAGACACACAAAGTTCTTGGAGGATACCAGCTATCACATAAACTGTTGCATCCCAAGTATACCATCTCATCACAAACCAAAAACTTCACAAAACGAAACACAAAATAATGCAGAAGCAATGTACTCTGATGTTGTGAAGTCCACCTGAAGTCTAGATCTGCACGCTGCGCATGATACTTTACACAAGACAAAATCGTGCCTGCACTTGGCACCACCTATGATTGCATACGTCATAAGGACAAGATTTGGACACAGACTGTACTGAGAAGCTACTCATGCTGCATGATGTCTATCGTCTGATCAGTACCCATAGGGATCATTGTCGCTGTCTTCATCTGACTCTATGCCATACTCTGCACGTGTGTCTGCCCAGCCAGCGCGGCACTCCTCACACATACCATCTCTCAGGCAGCCTTGGCAGATTAGACTGCTGCATCCATCACAGGGTTCAGTGTCACAAGCCACCACCTCACACTCCTCGCATGTAGCAAGGTACTTCGCAATGTGCTTCTTGCAGTAGGGTCCTGGATCCTGCGTGTAGCAGTTGTGGCTGCCACCATGACCACAAGACTCAAACCCCTGCTGGTCATCATCATCCAGTCCACAGTGTTCACAGTACAGGTTGAAGCACAAGGGGTCTCTGCAGAAGACTTTATTCTCTCCACAGCTGCACAGAGTTGGGTCAAACCCAGGGGCACTGGCACTACCCTTGCTGCTGGCATTGCTGCTCCCTGCATCTCAAGGAAACTTTGGTAAGGCTCGGTTATGATGTATGTAATGCTTAATAGAGGGACATACCTGTGCGTCTTTGCCATGCCCAGGTATAACCTCATCATGACTACTCAGATGAACAGCAACATGGTGGTGGAACAGCTTTATTGCAGCATTAACAATCAGTGAGGCTGTGTAATTGCACTGCAGGCTAGTGATTAGGCATGGTCAGCAGGGTCAAATAAGTTCGAAGTATGCATGCATGCAGGCAGTCAATTATGCCAATGGCACATTCTGTTTCGCAGCCTCACCTTGGCCAGTACCATTGACTTTCTGCTTCTTGCTCTGGCTGGCATTGTCTGCCTTGCCTGAAGCACATACTCAAGACAATGATATTAGCAATGCAATTCGCACTGCAGAGACAGTGCTGTTCAGTTGACCGTCAGCAGGCGAGACACATGTCAACAAACCTGGTGTTCGAGCCTCTGCCATCTGCCTCAGAGTCTTAAGCAGGATCTGAGCCTTCTTGTTATGCAGCTCTTGCTCAGCTTTTGAGGCATTCTTCTTGCGTGCTTCTGCTGCTTGTGCATAAGACTTGGCTGCTTTCTTGGAGTCAGCTTGCTGTGCTGCGGCTTTTTTTGACGCAGCGTCCTTCTGGAAACGCAACAGCTCGTCCTTGGCAGTGGTAACAAGAGCTTTTTGAGCCTCCTGTTTGTCCTTCGCCTCCCGCTCTGCTTTTGAAGCTTGTTGCTGTGATCGCTTGACTGGCTTTGTAGCAGGCTTTGCGGCAGGTTTCGTCACAACTGTTGCAGCAGCGTGAGAGGGAGCCTGTGCAGCAGGCTTTGCAGCAGGTTTTGCCGTAGCTTTGGCAGCCGATTTGACGGATGCACGCTTTTTAGCGGGGCCTGCAGCTGGCATGCTGATCACCGCAAGATAAAAAGAACAGAATGAAGGCACAATGCAGCTTGCTGTCCTAAGCTATCTGCAAAGCGACTCTCAGCTACGTCCGTCGTCCAAGCAAAGTGGCTGTGTGCGAAGTATTCTGACCTAATGTCGACATTTTGAAAGCTTAAACATTGCTCCTAGCTCCGGAACCAGCATTGACCGGTCTTCTTCATCCAACTGGAACACCGAGTCTGCAGAGCTCAAGCTGTGACTGTGTCGGTGAACACCCTGTCAAGCATCTATCTGTCATTAGGTACACACAGCTGTCTCGTGCAATCAAGCTGTAGTCTGCCACCGCCGCCGCACACGGAACCAAGGTCAGCTATGCAGCTTTCATGAACAGCTTTGGGAACGTTATGCAAAAGGTGACATGAAAGTCAAGGTCATCAACCGCAACGAAGAGGAGTACACGCGTGAAAGGTCACAAGACTTGCGCAAAGTCCACAAAAACTTAGATCCCAACTTACACCCGTTCGAGAAGGCCGTAGAGTATACCAGAGCTCTCAACGCAGCCAAGCTTGACAGAGTTTTCGCCAAGCCCTTTTTAGCGTCGCTGCCTCATGACGATGGCATCACCTGTCTCTCAAGAAACCCCCGACGGCTAAATTCACTTGTGTCCGGCTGCGCAGACGGAGAGCTGAGGTAATTGGTTGTGCTGCCATACCTACCTGCTCTCTTTTGCTGCTGATCGTGTTAGAACCCCAGACCAACACAGGACTCTTTTGCTTGACAAAGCTGTTAATTTGACCTGAGAATTCCTGCCGGTTTGACACCATTTCCCTGTGCAGAATTTGGGATGTAGCAGCTCAGCGCCCATTGCGCAAGCTGCTTGGCCATACCTCAGAGGTCAAGGGTGTCAGCATCACACAGGATGGGGATGCTTGCGTATCTTGCAGCACAGACTGCACAGTCAAGCTATGGAAGGTCCCTTTTGCACCAGATGAGGCAGGACCTCTGCTGCAAAATGACCGACCAGTCTTTGAGTTCCGCGGCAAAGGGGCTTTTAGAGGCATTGACCACCACTGGGGTCGTAACAGCTTTGCAACAGCAGGGCCCCAGGTCGACATTTGGGATCATGAGCGATCAGAGCCCGTCAATAGCTTTACCTGGGGAGCTGACTCTATCATGTCTGTCCGATTCAATCCTGTAAGCTTCTTTGCTGCTGCTGCTGCTGCTGCTGCTGCTGCTGCTCTCAAGGCATTGAGCAACTCATGGCTGCATGTGCTCATATGTTCATGTTATGTTGAACGGCGTGAAGCTTGCATTGCTTGCATCTGCAAGCATGCATACATATACCCACTGCTCCTCAGCATGCCATTGAGGTTCAGTGGGTCTGAAGACCCATGCAGCATGCTGCCACTGTGTTTTATAAGGCAAAGTATGCTTTCGACACGACTTGGCTGCATGATGGAACCACCCTGTGTCTCTCAGAGCAACTTCGCATTTGGCATTTGTTATCCTGAGTAGCCCCAGCATACTCCATCAGCTGTGGACATGCACAGCTGAGTGTTTATTGTATGGTTGGTATAGGCTGAGGCTGATGTGATGGCAACAGCCGGCTCAGACAGAGGCATTGCACTGTATGACTTGCGGACCTCCACTCCCATTCGAAAGCTCATAATGCAAACCAAAACAAACAGCATTGCATGGAACCCCATGGAGGCTTTCAACTTCACAGCAGCCAATGAGGACTGCTGCCTGTACACATATGACATGCGCAAGCTGCAGTCCGCCACCTGTGTGCACAAAGACTTCGTCTCTGCAGTCATGGATGTTGACTACTCCCCTACTGGGAGGGAGTTTGTTGCCGGGTCGTATGACAGATCTGTGCGCATCTTCAGCCACAATGGTGGTCACAGCAAAGAGGTGTACCATACAAAGCGCATGCAGCGTATTTTTGCTGTCAGGTTCAGTGGGGATGGATCATACGTGTTTTCAGGCAGTGATGACATGAATGTCAGGCTCTGGAAGGTATGCTATTTCAGCCACCTTGTCATTTATCTGCTGTCAATGCATCCAACTCAATGACATGACAAAACTTCACTGTGAAAGTAATAGCTTGATTGAGTCAATGTGCATCGCTGGCATTTTTATGCACAGTCATGAGACTTGTTGTGTGACCAGAAGTATTACATAGGGATTGCAGCATGCATCCGCGTTTTGCTGCCAGATTGTTGTGTCACTGCTTGCCATATGACAGGGAATTGCAACACTGTACCGCATGTGTTGTAGGCCCAGTCCAGTGTGCAAATGGGCACTCTGTTGCCAAGAGAGAGGCAAAAGCATGAGTATCAGCAAGCTCTGGTGGAGCGGTACAAGCACTTACCAGATGTTAAGCGTATCAGCCGTCACCGTCATTTGCCTACTCCAATCTACAAGGTAATTTATGATGCATTGAGAAACAGTGTAAGTGCACAGCATGGTAGAACATGAGCTTATATGCTCATCTGCCTTCTCCTGACACATGGCAGCCACATGGAAGGGAACTGACTTGCGTCGCACGTACCTGATGCCTGCGGGTTAAGTACATGTCTTAATTATTACTATTATTATGGAAGGGTTCATGGCGGCTCAAGCTTGCATGTCAGTGCTTGAACTGGCTGATCAGCACAGATGACTGCTGCAATGAGGGGTAGTGCGGTGCATGCACACACTTATGCAGATCATGCACCTGGTTGCAGTTTGCTAAACATTGACTTGAAACGGTTGTCCTGTTCAGGCTGCAAAGCTCAGGCGTACAATGACAGAGGCAGACAACAAGAAGCAGCACAACAGGATTGCTCACAGTGCTCCTGGCAGTGTCAAAGTCAAGTCTGCCCGCAAAAAGAAGGTTGTGGCAGAGTTGGAATAGAGTGTTTTACTCGTATACCCAAAGCCTGCTTGTTTGTGGATTGCCATAGTTGCCTGAGTTCACACATTTACAGCAAGCGCTGGGTGTGCACAGGGCTCAATTGCGCATAGGGCTCAATTGCGCATAGGGTTCAATTGCGCATAGGGTTCAATTGCGTACTGTATGCTTGCCATGCCTGTCAGCTACGGTGCGCCGGCTGAGGTGTTCACGCAATGTGCAGTGTGCTGTCAGTCCACCAGTTACTGCATGTACTGTACATGCAGCAAAGTGTAGGGCAAGTCTCTTTCAGAGAAAGCAGCTTGTCAGAGTGAATGGTGTGTCAGGTGTCTGTAGTGAGAGTTGATCACATTGCACACACAGTACTCGCAAAACTCCAACAATATGGGTGCAGAAGTAATTGACAAAGCCAAGCTCGCATGGATGCAACTCTGCTCAAAACTGCCATTTGCTGGTGCATCCACACACTTGTACATGCAATCATGTGCAGCTTGCCATTCACATTAAACTTTGAGTGTACCTAGCCATGGAAAGCTTGGCAACAGTCTCACAAACATCTAGAAAGCTCACCCACACGTTTTGAAGGTTTCAAGCAGATGCGCATGAATTCATCAGCGGAATGCTCTCCACTCAACTGATGATTTAGCCAATTGCCGACAGATAACGCCTTGGGGCTGCAATCCAATGCATCCTGCTTGTCGCCACTAGTGCACCATGTTAACCAATTGACGATAGGTAACGGTAAACAGTAATGCAGTAATTGAACGGCCAGTAAAATCGGTTCTTTAGCCACCGGTTGCGAGAGTGGCGGTCATCATCTAGCGAGGCAATCGACTGGTTGCACCGGCCAAGTCATCTTTCGACCATCACCCACCGCGCCTCAAGTTCGAGCGCAGCACACTTACACTCAGCCACAGCAATGGTTTCAGCAATGATGTCCGCCCGAACTGTGGCCGTCAGCAGGCCCAGCATGGCTCTTAGAATGCAGGTAGAGCAGCATCACCTCTTATCTCGCCTGTAACACGGCCTGTTAAATTGCCGCTCATGCTTTTATTCAGCCGAAATTTTGCTGCCGGAAACTGACAGACACCTGCATCTCGCGCCATCAGCCGCGTTCGGCTGTTTATGGGCAACTTTAGTCGATCGGTTTGCTGTTGCAGGCTACCAGCGTGCGAGGCTCTGCCCTAATGAGCCGACCAATGTCCCGTTCAGTGCGATGCAACCGCATGATCGTCAGAGCAGCAGTAAGTGCACTCCTTCTTTTGAGCCTGCTCGGTGACATTCCACCACGCATGCATCGAGCGTTCAAGGTTGCAAGTCTATCTGCGGCTTGGTATGCAGGACACCGCCGCTGTGTTGGAGGACGTCAGGAAGATTATTGCTGAGCAGCTGGGCACTGACCAAGACAAGGTCAGCTGCTCAACACTATCTCACTAAGCATATTGACTTTCTCAGCTAACATCTGCTCTTTGCTGTCATAGGTTCAGGCAGCATCCAAATTTGTGGACCTTGGCGCAGACTCTCTAGATACCGTAAGCATAGTCAACAATTCATTCTTGCATTCTGCGATTTTTGCAAGACTTTGCTTTTTGCCACAGAGTGATGGTGGCATAGTGCATGATATGCTTACCACTTTGAGCACATGATTTCTTGCAGGTTGAGATCATGATGGCGTTGGAAGAGAAGTTTGACCTGCAACTAGACGAGGAGGGTGAGTATGCAACATACACATTTGCTTACCATGCTTGCTAGGCTGAAGCTTCATGCATCAATGGTGTAGCCTGCAAGCTTTACAAGCCATCCCGTTGACACTGTGGTTTGCGACGCATGCAGGTGCTGAGAAGATCACCACCGTTCAGGAGGCTGCTGACCTTATCTCACAACAAATCAAGTAGACTTTCCCACCCCAGCACTGACCAGTTGCTTCACCCGTCTTCACTGAGAGAGGAGTGGCAGGATGTGAGTTGAGAGTGTCCATGTGTTTGCTGTGCCCTCTACAGATCTGGCTCCCTGCACTGCCATTCTGAGCTTGGCTACAACGTCAGTACAGTCGTACCACAGTGAGCAGATACTGCAAAAGCCATTCAGCGTAAGCCTAAAACGGCAGTTCATCTTGGCAAGTGCCTCTTTGGTCTTGTAATCATTGCTGCGCGCAGATCCATGGCTACATGCACTGCACGCAGGTGCAATACAGGTGCTGTGCACATGTGCCTTGGCTTGGTATATTGCGTGCTGTACTGCGTGTGTGTGAGCGACAAGCAGCATCAGAGTTTCACAGGCTGCTGAAGTAATGAAGTTTTGCAATGTTTTATCGGACTGCCTGTTCCATGACCAGCCTCTCTCAAAATACGACAACAAAGCTGCTTTGTATGTGACGCTAATGAAAAGTCCGAAACTTGCTGGGCTGATATCAGATATCTAATCACTCTCACAGCTGTCTTGCTTCCAGAATTGGATCTTGTACAACGCATTCTCTCCTAATGCCATGTCAACAGCGTGTAATGGTGTCTATCCTAATCCCCAAAAACAATCAATAACTTTGTTAGCCTTATGTGCAGATGATCAAATATCTGCCAATGGCGCTAGAGTACATGCTGCCTGCAAGAACTGCTGAATCTAGATGCCCCTGTATGTGCCCCTATTCACCAGTATATATATATACAGATGCTCACACCAGTGTACTGGTATATCAGCTCACAACCACAAGAAGCGCAGTCTGGTAGCATTATGACGAAGACAGCTGACATAAACAAAAGCAGGTTTTGCAATTGGACAACCAGTGTTAATAGTATTTGCACTCTCAATCCCACAGCCCCACCGTGGTGGTGCATTGTGCTTGATGTTGTCTTCCACTGTGAAAATCCCTTGCCTAGGTCTGATGCTGTCACTCAATCTGCACAATCTCATGCTCTACAATCAGCGGTTTGGAGTATGCTTTTGGTACACCTTCTTTTCTGGTGGCACAACCATATCTGTGGTGCCTTTGTGCCAAGCCTCGGTGGGGTCAAGGTAGTTCACGCCATTTTTGGAAACAACCCCTAGCTCTGTGTTGTAACCAAGTGCGTTCAAGACTGTCCCTGAGGCTTGCATGAAGAACAACCCTGCTGTAGCTCCCATCTGCATCAAGGCACCACACGAGGCTTCAGATGTGCAATACAGACACATGCAAGCCCTGGGATGAAGCAGGCAGCCCTGCCACATGTTTACACAGAAGGGTTAAACCGTGCATGAATAATCTACCCGCAGCACTCCTCCATAAGCCATCGCCTTTTACAAAGTTCATGCTGTGCATGTCTGTCTGGACAGATCTGAATCTATAAAGCTTTTGTAACTTTTGCCCTGGTCTAACTCACTTTCTTTTCTATTTTAAGAACAGTATCATTTTCTATGTTTTTTGTTGGGTGTTCTACTAGCAAGCAAGCATGCATGCATGCACTGTATGCCAAGACAGAATGCACATGCCAGTCAATGCATGCAGACACACAGGCTCCTGTGAGAAGTGGATTGGATGTGAGTGAATGCAGACATGGTGCAGATACTGCTGAGGACATACCCTAGGGATCACCATCTCAAACCACTTGCCTACAAGAGGCAGCTGGTACACAAAGGTTTCTGCTGCAAGCAGATGGTCGTGTTGTTGCTTGATCAGCTTTTTGCCATCAGGGCCATCTTCCAGGGTCAGCGTGATGTACCAGTTCAGGCGGAAGTGTGGGATGCCGTATAGGTAGCACAAGGTATCACCATGCATCATGACGAGGTTGCCCGTGTCGTCGAGAGCTGTAGTAGCAAACTTACTCACATGCAACGACAATCATGAGATGACTGCAGGGTACAGGCAGCCATCATGCCGATGCCGAACATCAAGACCGCAATGCGAATTAGCTGATCACTGAACCACATGTCATATGCGCGTCACGTCGTTGAGATGCACGTACATAGTTCTGACGTCTCCCAGCTCGCTTTGCCACGATTCAACAGGCCCCACAACTTGTAGGCCATGTACACAGCTTTATGTCCCTTAAGCCACATTTGAGGGTGGACGAGCTGGCAATCATCAGTCCAGTACCGCTCTGTGAACTCGGCTACGGTGACTGGATTCAGCATGCCGTTGGCGACCTTGCCTGCTTGCGATTTAGGGTCGTTCATGATGCCGCAAGCTCGAGCACACTAGCTGATCGCTCTGCAGCGCTGAACAGGCGCGCAGACTGTAAGGCATGTGGGAGCTCCAAAAAGTAATTGCGCAAGTGTCGACGGTCAATGCAGACTGGGATGAGTCACAGACAGTGTTCAAATGTTTGCACTTGTTGTACTCTTCTTCGCACTATCAACTTCATTGCCTGGCATTAGACAATTTGTGAGGGCCGTTGTGGACATCAATGCTGCCAATGCGGCTGCCTAGGTAAGGTTTGCCAGGTAAGCCTGTCAGTCTGCTTGAAGGGTTGGATATACTGTTGCTGCTCCTGGAGCTGTGCAACACCGGTTGTCCCCGTTGCTTCAAACTAGGCTCTGCTGAACCTGCGCAGCACCTCAATCAATCAAGTCGTCTGTGCCGGGTAATAGGTTGTCACGAGCACTTCTTTCTGAAATGTTTCAGTTCAGCCTGGTCTGCACTGGCATAAAGTCTTCAATTGAAGCTTGCAAGTTGTTTTATGGCTACAGAAAGCTGTACCTGTGCATACTGACTCAGCCATAGCAATGATCACAAACTCATACACTTGTTTTCACACTTACTTTGTACACGTCGCAGCACTGGCACTCCTTTCTTCTGCGATGGCCTCTTAAACACTTCTCTGTTCTCCAGCTCAGATGATTCTGAGCTGCCATTGCTAGCACCATCCTGCCTGCCAGAGCTACCAGGAGGGTGCTGTTCCCTCTCTGCTGTACTGCCAAATCTCCCGCCAACTTGTCTCACTGTCTGCTGAAGCTGCTGTGGTCCTTGAGCAGACCTACACAGCTCCCCAGAATGCGTGTGTGCTTCTGAGTCTGTGAGAATGGTGGATTTGCTGATGGTAGGGGACCGTGGTGGCCGACTCAGGCCTGTGTTGGGCAATGCCATCAACGATTTCACATTGTCTGACCTCTCCTGCAAACAATTGTGCAGCCATGCTGTCATGACCTTGTGGACACATCTTGTAGAGAAACAGATCTGCAATATACTGCAAAGAAAGGGCACATTGGCCCATGCCAATCAGCATCTTGTAGAGAGCTGTTGATCAATGGTCATGTTGTCAGGGCAGACTTGAGCCGTTATACAGAAAGAGTTCTGCTCCACGACTGCTTCCTGAACACAGCAAGCATCACCTTGAGACTAGAGATTGCATCTTGGAGGTCCACAACAGTTGCGCTGCCTGCACTCTCTGCAGTGACTGTCAGCGGTTGTTCAAGTTCACCAGAGCCCAAATCTGGCAAACAAGAGGTGTCACTGGGTTGGTGCGGTGCTGACTGTATGTCTGCCGAGACATCACCGGAAAGAGCAGCTGCAACGGCTGCCTGCAGCCTCTCCTTGATCAAGCGATGCTCATTGGCCTGAGCACGAAGGCTACACACCTGAAGACAAAAAAAGGCTTTGTTGTACGGCTAAATTCGGAATATTTGCATCTTGTCGCGTGGTTGGTTTAGTGGTAGAATAGTACCCTGCCACGGTACAGACCCGGGTTCGATTCCCGGATCACGCATGCATGCCACTGAGTGTCACGTTTGTTTTTGCCAAACCGCGTTTTTGGTGCTGTTGCCTGGTGTGTGATGTCTCAGCATGACCAGCAACGAGCATAGGGTATGATGTGACGTGACTTGCCTGTTCAAGCATGACAAACCAAAAGCAGATGAAACACATGAGCAACAGGGCCCACCTGGCCAGACAGCTGGCGGACAGTGGAATCCCTCTCACAGCCCACAGCTTGCAGCGTCTGCAGCATACACCACTGCTCAAGGTGGTGACACAGTTGTGTTTGGCATACTTCAACATCTCTGGCTTATGTGCTTGCACAGCTGTGCATGTATGGTGTTACACAGAAAAAGCTTGAGAAGTCCTCAGCTGAAACTTTAGTCATGACTATTGCAGGACAGCTGATGTTGCTCCGCTTATAGAGCATTGCATGTGGTCTTGTGGTCTTGTTATGCCGCACATGGCAAGGCTTACATATATAGAAGCAGATACAGGCAAATGCAGATGGTACTGCATGTATTCTGTCTGCAGACAAGTACATGTTCGTCTGCAGCTGTTGACATGCTTGCAGCGTTGAGATGGATAGGCCTTTTGTAATAATGCTTCGCTGCTGCACTTTGAAATGACTATCACTGACATTTGGGCAGCATTCATATGCACATTTGACTCCTTCCAGCATGGCAGCTATCCATGGCACTTGAGATTACCACATATTATCGGTTTGAGCCATATGCATACCTGCAGCTGAATTTCAGTGGACTGGCAGCGTTGCTGCAGCTGCACGAGGCTGTTCTCCTTGTCAGAGCTGCTCCTACGCAGCTGCTGCACCTGTTCTTGCAGCTGTTGCTCACTCTGCTTGGCAGCTACCTTGCTGTTGTGCAGCTGCTGCTGAAGCTGCTGAATCGTCTGCTTGAACTCAGCTGCTTGTCGGGCTTCTTGCTGCAGAGATACACAGAGAAAAGTTGAACATGGAGCATGTAGCATGTCCTACTTGTCACTTGCAAGTACATGCTATGTAAGTTACTGAGGTCTGAGTGCAGCACATACTGTGGGACCTCAATCAAAACATGTAACTTGGCATCACACACAATGCTGACTTCTCATGTGTTAGCTGTAAAGCTGCAATGGTGAAAGGCTTGCTTTGCACACTGACACTCTCCTTGACTTCAGCCAATGTGAGCCACAGCCATCATTCACAATAGGCATTGGCCATTCCCATGCTACACCCTCCAAATGAGTGCCTGAAAATCGTATAACAAGCGGTCCAGCAAACTGCTGTCCATACTTTGTTCATGCAGCTAGTGTACAGCATTGGCGTGTTGACTCACTGCAAACAGCAGAGGGGCAAGCGCAGAAGAGACCTGCAAGAGTGTGAGCTGCTGCTGCTGCCGCTGCAGCTGCTGTTGTGATGCACTCAGCTCGTCACTCTGAGCTGCGAGCTGGCTCTGACTCCTGTGAGCCTCCTCAGAGGCTTGAGTGCGCTGGTCCAGGGCTTGCTGCAGAATGCCCTCCAGCTCAGCAAGCTTGCCCAGGGCATTTTGCCTCTCAGTCTGAGCAGCTGCCTGCATAAATAAAAGGAAAAGCTGTTTCACCTTGTTTCTGCAACATACCAACAGCAATGTGTCGCTCCTCTGGCAGGCTGGCATGCGCATGTTATATAGTTCGAGGTGAATGTTTCATGCAAGCACTACGGTCCATTCATTGCCACCGATGCATTGCAAACATGCTGTGACATGAAGTCAAAGCAGTCTGCTTCTACTGCACCCCAGCAGTGATATGCCAAATGTGCAGTCATGCATGAAGTGCTCTCAGAGATGCGCTCATAATGCAAGTCTGATTTGTGTAGCCCGGTTGACTTACTAGATCCTGCTGTGCAGCTTGTACAGTAGCAGCAACTGTTTGTAGCCTGTCCACAGATTCTACCAAGTGCTGCCTCTCATCCCCACTCCTCTTCACTTCGCTTTGAGCAGAACCCAGCTCCTGTCGAGACTCCACCAGCTGCATCTGAGTTGAGCTCAGCTGCTGAGTCAGCTCCTCTTGAGATGCTTGCAGCCTCTGTACCTCGCCTTGTGTCTCTGCCAATGCAGCAGCAGCCATTTTAGAGGCCTCCTGAGCTTCAGACACAGCTGCATCATGCTGCTGCTGCACCTCAAGCAGCTGTGTAGAAGCTGCAGCATGCTGGGATGACATCTCAGCAAGCTCAGACCCCACTGACTCAAGGTGCTGAGCATGAGACCCCCGCTGTTGCTCAAGGTCAGCCTTGACCGACTCAAGCTCTTGAGTGTGAGTGAGGTGCAGCTGATCAAGTCTGTCTTGCATGGCTTTGTCTGCAGCCTCTGAGTTCTTGTTGGCTTGCAGCTGCTGCCTCAGCGCCTCAAGCTCATGCTGCAACTGAGCTGACTTAGCCTCTGCAACAACAAAGAGTAGCTCAGGAGCCCTCCAGAGTTGCCTCATGTCAGGGCCTTCCAGCAGGTGCCTCATGTCAGGGGCAAGTCATGACACATTGGGTAAAGCAACCTGCATATAATGACATGCTAATTATGGACTTGATGACTGTCATGACATGTTGACAAAGCAATGTCATGACATGTTGACAAAGCAACCTGCATGTGATGACATGCTAATGGTGGACTTGATGACTGTCATGACAGGCTGATCGTTGGGCATGTGCAGGTGTTGCCTTAACAAAGGGCAGTGATTGGCTTGTTCACTCTCTGTGCGTCATCAACACTGCCCAGCCTGCAATCATTGGTTGATGCATGACTGAATGACTGACTGTTTGATGAATAGACTGACAGACTGACTGAATGACTAACGGACTGAGTGATTGAGTATTCACTTGATCGATTGTTTGATGGATTGATAGATGGATGGATTGATTGACTGCATGATCAATTGATCGATTGATCGATTGATTGATTGATTGATTGATTGATTGATTGATTGATTGATTGATTGGTTGAGTGATTGATTGGTTGAGTGATTGATTGGTTGAGTGATTGGTTGGTGGGTGATGCAGCAGGTAAATGACTGGGCCATACCAGCACACTCTGCCAGCTGGGTGGCAGCAGCTGCCGACGCCTCAGCAACATCCTTGTGCTGAGTCAAAACGCCGCACTCTTCACGCAGACGTGTCACTTGATCTGCCAGCTGCTGGGCGTGCTGTGCCTGCTGAGCATGCTGCTGCTGGAGGCTGTGCTGCTGCTGATTCCAACTGGAGGTGGCCTGCTGCAAGCTAGCCTCTGCTGCTTGCTGACCCTGTTGGTGCAACACCAACACTGATCAGAAAGGAAGAACGGTCACAACTGAACAAGCTCTGTAGTGGAAAGGCTGTAAGCAATGCAATAAAACAGAATGCAAGCAAGTACCGTAGAACTAGAAACACGGGTTAAAAAAAGGAAACATTGCACTCTAAAGTGGAGCCCCAGCAACAGCAACAGCAACAGTGACAAGTACAGTCACAATAACAGTGCCGGTACTGCCCACAGCAATTGCAATAAGGACAGTGACAGCAACAATACTTCAGCAACCATGAGTGAGACATCAACAATGAGTGTGACAGCCACAGAATCAGCAACAGTAACAGAAATCGCACAGTAACCGCAAAGCAACAAGGAAAGCAACAGTGACAGCAACAGTAACAGCAGTAGTCAAAGCAACAGTGACAGCCACTGTGAGTGTGCAAGCAAAGAAGACAGCAGAAGCAGCTGTGCCTGAGTAGCAGCCTCTTGAGCCATCCTGGCGTTATACGCCTTCTTCTGTAGATCCAGCACTTTGCAACAATCACCAATCAGCCAATAAGCTCCTAACGCCAGTGTTCAAGCAAGGAAGATAGTAGATGTGTGTATCACCTGAGTAGCAGCCTCTTGAGCCATCCTGGCGTTATACGCCTTCTTCTGCAGATCCAGCACTCGAGTGGCCTCCCCTCTGAGCTGTACCTTGAGTTCATCCACCTGCCCTCGCCACCACTCCACCTGCCCCTCCACCTGCTGCTGCAGCTTCTGATGACTACCTTGTAATGCCTTCAGCTCTTCTTCCTGATAAAAGACAAGGTCACAAACTGCTGATGAGGCTTTCTGACAGCAGCATTGCAGTTGACATCAATCAAGCGACCAATTGATGCATCAAGTATTTGGCCGACCTAACAATCAATCAATCATTGAATTGACTAGTGTGTCAATGATGTGTGCATGCACAGAACGTATGAGCATGCATAGAATGCATAAAGAGGGCTGCAAAGAAAGTTTTGTCATAATTGCAGTTTCACATGTCACCGAGACTCTAAGGTGACGTGATGTTTGACGGCCACAGGGCATGATCATGCAGTCTGTTTCATACAGGAATCAACATATATCCTCATGTTGCATTTTGGTATTGCATGCACATGCTGCAATGGCTTCCTTGCTTCTGCATCATTCTTCTGCTGAGTCTGTATGAAGCTGCAGAGAGAGCAGCAGTGCCATGATCTCACCTGTGCCTGGAATCTACTCATCCATGAGTCATGAACCTGCTGAGCCTGCTCTGCCTCCCTCGTCTGTCTCTGCAGCGCCTGCTGAAGGGAGCTGGCTTCAGACTGCATGTACTCACGGTCAGATACATGGCTCTCCAGGGCCGACCTGGCTTGTTGCAATTCAAACTGCAGCTGTTCCCGCTCTTTCTGGTTTTGCGACAGGCTGGCCTGCAGTGACTGCTCTTGGGCTGCGCTACGCTGGGTGGTCCTGTCAAGCTCTTGCTGCTGGTGATGCAGCCTGCAGCAGCAAAACAAGCTCAGCCAGTAGCTTCAGCAATCTGCCATGAGTCTTGAACAGGGTATGTTTGAAAACTTCTTCTGGAGCACACAGCAAGAGTTTAAGACATGGGACACATCAGGCAGAGCACACTTGCTTACGTGCAGAGTGTGTCAGCCTGGGTCAGTCAATTGTTGCTCACTCTCACAAACATGCGTCCACACAGCGCATGTTTTGATGCGTTTGTGCACCTCAGATGAAGTCAGCACATTATGATGTGCTGCAGACAGTGATGAAAACAATCTTGTCTAAGTTGTTGGACCGAGAACCTTCTTGTCAAAATTTTGGCAGATGCAGATACGGCTGCTGATGCTTTCATGCGCCAGAGCAGCCCCTGCTGCCGTGTGATGTCATTTGCATGTTATCTTTTATGAGTCATGACAATACCCAGGCAGCAAGGTGCATGTTGTCAGTTATCCAGTTGAGTGATCTTGAGGCATCCGGCTGGCAGACTGGCAGACACATGCACAACCAGACATATGTGAGACTTGCATACCTGTGGCTCAGACTAGACACTTCCTGATCCCTGCTGCGCACAAGGGCCTCAAGCTGCATCTGGCCCTCCTGCTGCCTTGTGCCCTGATCATACACACATCACTTGATGCAGCCGCACAGCTTCTTAACATGACCGTTATGCACTCTATGATCATGCAGCCTTAATGTCAACATATGCGTTTTTTGCTTTCGTTGAAGTAAGCATTACAATGTGGCCATTTGCTATGTATACCAAACAGATGCAGAAAATGCAAATTCATGTAGCAATGTAGTGGTTCTGAGGTGTCGGCGCGGTCACCTGCTGCTGCTGCTAGACATGTGCAAGACAGACTGCTTTGGAAAGACAAGAGTTGTCCTGCACAAACCCAGCTCAACATGAGCTGGAAAGCAAAATTATCATCATTACTGTTATTATTACTACCTGTTGCTGCCTTGCAAGCTGCTCTTCCAGCCTCGCATGTTCCTGAGCCAATGCATCACGCTCAGACTCAGCAGATCGCTGAGCTGCCTCAGCATTTGCAACTCGCACTTCCTGGTGATGTAACTGGCTCTGGAGCTCCTGACTCTGCTGCTCGGCAGCAAGCAGCTGAGCGTCCAAACCTGCTCTTGCAGACGCCGATGCAGCTGCCTGCTCAGCTTGCTGATGTGCATTGCCAGTGTCATGCTCATCCATGCCAGATATGCTTTCCTGACCTGCAGAGTTGTGTGACATTTGCCCAGCACATCTTTGTTGACTGAGATGGCCCTGTTGTGGGTGTGTCATAGCCACGCTGGCCAAGCAAGATCAAAATGCAAACAAGCTGTGTTTGCAAATGGTCATGTAGGCTTGACTGTTATGGCCCGTGTATGAATACAGCTTGTCTTTTGTGACAAACAGGTGAATCGGCCAAAACCACTCATGATTGTCAGCAATGCTGTCGTAGTATCTTGCATGCAGGCACTGCCCTGGACCTTTGAGCTATCTGTACAGACCTCAAGCAGCAGACAAGCAATTGGAGCAACACATCTACCTGATCAGCTTATGCAATTATGCGCTGGCTTGCATGCACATACGCCCCCAAGCATGACAACATGCTTTACAAGAACGTTCATGACTTGCATGTGCATCCATGACGCACCTACTGCGAGCACTACGCGGGTTGCTAGGTGTATGCTTTCAGAGTTGCGAAACCTCGCTCTGTTGTGGGCTGTTGCAAATGCTGGTGTCCAATGCACAGCTCAGAAACAGCATGCAGCATTGAGCAGAATTGAAACACCGAGCAAGTCAACATGGTGATAAGAGTCGACCTGGAGTGGCGGCCAGGACAGTGCTGCGACCAGTGGCTTGCTCCAGCCAGCTGTTGCAGCGCCAGTCATTCTTCTCCTTCTGCAACTGAGCCAACTCCTTCATGCACCAGCTCAGTTCCTGCACCACCAGGACCCCGGCATTAGTGCAGTTGAAATTGCCTTGTGGTGAGCTGCATGCAAGCCTGTTGTGACATGACCACCTGACTCAGATGGCATGAACAAACAGGGCAAGCACCTCAGGGCAAAGTGTCGTCTGACCAGGGAAGTGCAGTCATATTGGGCCAGCGGAGAGTGTCAACATGTTTCCGCGGATGTTGATATGGAACTGGAATTAGGTGTATCTTGCGTATTGTTTTAGCATTGGGGGGTGCAATACCTCTGCTGTCTCATCCTGCCGCATCTTGGCTTCTGCCAGTGCAGCTTGAGCTGCCTCCCTGTCCGTTGAGGCAGCAAGCAGAGCGGCCTGCGTAGCCGAGCATTCAGTGAAGCACGCGAAATGTAGGTCAGGTCGTCGTACGGCAGGACAAGCTGAGCTGCAAGTTAGGTGATACCTGCACCCTGTCCCCGTTGCCTGGCATTCCATCTTGCGGCCTTTTGCCTAGCGTATATGGACCAGGAACACTTTCTCCCCTAGCGGTGTATGAGGACTGCTTCAGAAGCGCTTTGCGTGAGCCAAACATCACTTCCACCCTTGCAACGAGTCACCGGTTGACTTGTCTCTCAGCCTGACCAGGCTGACCCTGAGGACTGTCAACATCGGGCACAGTGCTTGATGTAGGCGTGATTGCGCAGAGGCTGCAAAGAGAAATTAGCTAAGGTCTATGCGTCACGGTAGGTCAAAGTATTCTTTAACACTAAGCAGCAGCGAACGTTCAATCAGTGTGAGTCGCTGTTACGCGCTCAACTCAGGTGTTCTCATGTCTGAATGTGAGTGAATATGAGTGAGGGCCTATCGCAAAGCTGCATGCGCTTATCGAGCTGTCGCATCCTCTCACATTCGTAGACAGCATCACAACGCTCACGTTTGCGACATAAGCGCATGTTTATATGCCGCGTGTGATCACCAGCTAAACACTTGACAGCACTCGGGACACCGAAGTTCAGCTGTTCGGCATGGCTTCGCTTACGTGCGCCAGCCATGTTCTTAGCGCTCAAAGCCAACACAACGTGTTCGTGCACCGTATTCATAGCTCTTGCCAGGCCCGCGTGAGCCTAGTAAGGCATCAGAGGAGTTGCAAAAGAGCAGCTGCAGGGAGTTCCTACAGGGTTTCTTGTTCTGCAAGTGACTTTGAGGAAGGTGAGCTCATCAGTGGTGTCAAGGCTGGCGATAAGCTCAAAGTGAAGGAGTCCAGGATAGTATATCACTCCCCAAAGCACAAGGTGACAATTGCACAAAGCGCCAGGTCTTGGCAAGACCAGCAAAATTACACTGGCAAAACTGAATCACATGTTGCCAGATGCAGAGTTGTCAGCAATCACTGCACCATCTTCTTGTCATGACACAATGCATTACCAGCGCTCTGCAACACTTTGAGTATGTCAGCAAGGCAGCAATGGAAGGGTGTTGTTCAAACATCTGCATGTGCTCAGCAGCTGACGTTGCATCATGCAGGAAGGCCTTGATCTGAATGGTATGGAGGGCGAACTGATGGAAGTCATAGAGAAATACCAGGGAAAGCAGTTGTCAGCAAATCTGCCGTACAAAACCTTGTTTATGATCCCAAAGGATGATGGCAAAGACCAGAAGTTGATCGCTCATCTGGTAAGGGACAACGTGAAGCATTTTTTGAGTGCACCATGCTGTATATACTGCTCATGTTGATCATGCATGATGCTTATCAGTAGATTGCATGCCTAATGACGTTTAAGAGGCATGTGTGCTTTTTAAGAATGGGACTGACACATGCATGCATGCTGCTAAACTCGGCATTCCCAGCTGAATCATCCAACACTGTAATGCACTGCTTATGGGCCCAGCAATGTTTGATGCAGGCAGCTGGAGAGTTTGACAAGGTCTAGTCAGCTTTAGTGGCTCTGAAGAATGTTGATATTTGGCAAGTGCTTATTGGACAGCCTCTCATAGTCTGTGCACACTTACTCCCTATTTGTTCAACCTATGCCGTGTCAGTACTTGCCACTAAAGCAATCAATTGATCACAAATATGAAGCAGGGTGCAGATTTTCATGGCCACACGCAACAAAAGTTGACATGGCAGTGAATCAGACTTCAGTACCAAACACCATGAGATAGTTGAACATGAAGCAGTGCATACATGTGCAGGAAATTTTTGAGTTCACCAGTGTGGAAACTTTCAACGATATGTGTGTAAACACATCACTCACTCGATAATCATACTTTCTGTCTCTGATGCAATGAAGTCTCCACACTCAAGTTCATTAATGAATTTTATGAAGAATATTCTGTGTTGCAAAAGAGTCTTTGACATTCTCTGCAGTACAGCTTGTGCAGTGTCAACATGCAGAAAGGCAGTTGGAACACAACATGCAGGAAGGCATTAAGGGTATAACTTGAAGAAGCCTGAAAACCTATGCTATGAGTCATCTACACCAGGGACCTGCAGCAAGAGGCCTTCAAATCCCAGGCTGCCTTGACAATCTTCCTACACTCCTTATGGTCGTTTAGATATGCGGCGTCATGCATGCGTACATAGGCATGCTGCGGGCTGCACATGGCGGGAAAGTGCTGATGGAATGTCTTGTACCCACCCCTCAGTACATACATGTGGGGGAAAGTCAGGTTGGGATAGTCTGCCAGATGTTTCCGCCTGTCCATGTTGCGTAGGTAGCGGAACATGCGAGGGGCTCTCTCTGAGGAAAACTCACAATACAAAACAACAACTGTGCTGTGACCGTGAGCTGTGGCATTGCTGCCAAAGGTGAATCCTTCGCCATCATCAGGCTTTGCTATATTCACTGCTCCAGAGATGTGACCGCCCAAATGCTCATAGAAATACCTACACCCACACAAGCAGTGTTGCAAGTAAGTTGTTAGACAAAATCCTCTACAGACGTGCCAAAGCCATTTATTGCAATTGTTGTGTTATTTGCTGCAAGCATATCAGCTTGTAGTGACTGCCTCAAAGAAGTGTCCTGCAGCACTGAAGTATGCGTTTGAAGGCGCAGGCAAGTGACCATGACAGCATATGCAGAAAGAGTTTCTTCCACCAAAGGCAAAGTGGGCCTTGTTAATAATTGCACTGCTGTCATTACAGGGTCACTATGTGGTTACGTTATGCATACAGGAAGCTTTGGTTTGCTTGATCAAGATGCTCAGGATGTCTCATGAAACAGCTACCCACAAACAAGGCAGTGTGATCAGTGAAAATATTATATTGTTTGCTCACCTGCAATCTACAATCTTCAATGCTGTAAGCTGAGTGCTGAGCTGGCCTGTCAGCAGCTGAGCTAGGGTTTGACAGGTGATGCTTGGCAAGCCGGTCTCAGGGTTTTCAACCATGGGCAAAATGCTGACTGGACCGGTATCTAAAGGTGACAAGCTCTTCCTCCTTGCTGATCTTTCACTGCTTGTGTACCCTAGGGCAGGGCTGCCAGCTATGGCCTGTGTCAGGCCAGCTGACACTGGGCTAAGGCAGCTGGCATTGCCCTGTGACAAGGCTGCTGATACTGACAAAACACAGCTTGGACTTGACGACGCTGTTACACATGACAAGGAAGCAGCTGATGTGGCAATGTCTAGGCCAGAGCTGCTCATACATGCGTGCCTTTCAAGTAGCATTGCATCAGGTGCGGTTTGTTCATGACACATTGGACCCACATGGGCTGAGCTGTCTGTGTGAGCTTGGCGTTTGCACTGAGCTGACATCTCCACTGTAGCCAATGGGTCTTCCTGCATTGTGCCTGCACTCTGTCCTGATACACCAGGTGACACATCAACAAGCAGTGGTGGCAGCTGGAACCCTAACTCAGACCCTACACCCTCCATCATGAGGTCACTCAACTTGGTCTCACTTGACAGCCTAGACGGCCTTGCCAGTGATGTGGTTGGCATCAGCGGCAATGACTCATCCAGCTGAAAAGCCTCAGCTTCCACAGAAGGTGAGCCTGTCTGCATAGATGCTGAGTCAGCGTGCTCAGTCTGCATGATGCATGGCGAGCTTTGGACTCGATCTGCTGTGAAGCTGCTGAAGCTGGCTGAGAAGCTGTAGGGGCCAGAGGGAGGGCAGTGAGGGCTGAGTGGGGGTTTTTGTGAAAAGCTGGCCCTGGTTGTGCTGGTGCGCATGCATATGTCTTTGTCATTGACATCTGCTATGGGAATGTGGATGTGTGGGAAGGAATTCAGAGCTGCAACACTGCCTGCAACATAGATTGTGAGAGCTTGCACACAGTCCAACACACCAATCTTGATGCTGTAACATGTCATGAGTACCAAAGCGTAATAGCGTCACAACCTACACAATGATTGCAACATGCAAATGGCTTAGTCCGCGAGCATATGCCAGCTTGCATTGTCGACAAGTCACATGAGCAAACTCACACATGAGTTGATGCCTGTCAAGCAACTCGTGCAAAGCAGCGGTGACTCTTGGCTACAGAAGGAGGCAAGGCAAATCTGCAGGCTGCATGAATGTCAGCCCTGACCCACAGAAGAGAAGGCAGACCTGCAGGCTGCATGGATGTCAGTCCTGACCCAGTGCCCAGCCTCTCTGTGCTTGCAAATCTGTTGAAGTGCAATGGACCTGGGCCCTGCATGCTCAAGTGTAAGGAGCACTGCCTCTTGGCTGAAGCTCTGCTTCCTGATGTCCCTGGCGGGCTCTGGCCTGTGAGCAAACTACATCATCCTAACACAGCAAAACTGACATGAAAAACAAAAAGTACAGTAAGGTCGTGTTGCAAAAACTGTCTTTGACCCCAGGAAAACGTTATTATGTTGTCACCCAGATATTTCTTCAGCAACAAAGACCGTTGTTACACAGAAGGATGGCTGTGATACAGTCAGTATCAGGTGCAGTCATTTCTTAAAAGATTCAACAAGCTCAAGGCCTGGCTTGTTTGCAGCATATGCAGGCAATTGGTCATGAGAAAGGGCATCGTATGCCTTATGCCACTAACAGATCTGTCCACGATCAGAGTCGGTCAGCTGCGAATCACGGCAACTTGCTGTGGGTCAATGTACAGACTGTTCACCGAAGTGTCTGGAATGATCGGGTTGTCGCAAACGCTTGACTACATGTGGCGCAGCGCTCTTGCCGCCTAGATCTGCCAGGGTGCTGTTACTTGTCGAGAATCGTAAGGCAGTAAACCAAATTGGCGTCAACACTTCAACGAATTTCGTTGAAGTGTTGACGCCAATTGCTGTTGAACCGAGCGGAGATCTAGTGCAGGTCATCTGCGGAGTTCTAGTGCAGAACATCTGGATTTAGGAACATGGGGGCAAAAGCAGTGACCACTTGTGAATGAGGTCGTGATGGTATTGGGCCTGCTTGCACCAAGGACAATAGCACTGCCCAGCGCATTGGTTGCACCTGGGCATCTACTGCATAAATGAATGATCAGTCATGACAACTGCATGCGCCAATGACACATCCACAGTATGTGACCTTGACAGGAGAAATGTGATGTACTACAGAAGCAATAGCACGCAGCTGTCACTATTGTCATCATTGAAGTTATTCCAAACCATAACAGCTATGCAACACTGTTGACCCTCTTGTCAGGTAGAAAACACATATGCCAAGTCAGCATGCTACAGCAGGGCTGTCTGTTGCTCAAGACACATCGCAATGCCACCACACCCGCTGAGCCTATCATTAGATGTGAGGCCATATCCGACTGGAGACTGTTAGGTACGTCTTGAATTTAGTAAAACCATGGCTGCTTCTGGCTCTCAAAGTCCAGTTCACATCACCAGCCTAAGGCAGTCAGCTGATGATGTGAACTTGACATGCCTGAGCTTGTGATGCCTGGCTCAGGCCTGTCATGACTGGCTCAAGCAATGAGAGACGGTCATGTGGACAGCACCACAGCAGATCTGTGAACTTACCCTGCTACAGCTTTCTCATGGCCTCCAAGGGTGGTTGCACCCTGCCAGCTTGATTCGTTCAAGTCCGTTATCACAGCTTGAGGTAGCAGGACATCACGTGTGAACAAACATGTCGTCTTGCCGTGTAAAAATTGTGGCCTTCAAGAAACGTCGCATCTTGCCAGCTTGATGCACTCCAGCCTGTCACCAAAATTTCAGTCAAGCAGGGTATGCACAATGCTCAGACCACTTGTCTTACCGCAGTAGAGCTTCCTTTTGGCCTTCAAGGGTGGTTGCGCACTTCCAGCTGGGCCAAGCCACTCCTGCATGCGATTCTCCTTGTTCATGTCAAAGTCAGCTGACGCGCTCGGTCCTCTGTGCTGCCGGCGCAGTCTTTGGCTGCTCCCACTTCGCCTTGGTGTGCTGCATGCTGGCAGCCTATCAAGGGTGACACTCAACCTGTGCATAAACAGAACGTGCATCTTCGTGGCAGCAGCGACACTGGGGCTCCTGTGCTGAAGGCTATTGCGGCATGTGCAGATGGTGCAGACCATTTGCTGGCGATGCATTGCATAGTGGATAACTGCATGTTGAATGACTGCGTGTTGCTGGTGAAGAGCAATGTCCAAGCACAGCCAGCATGCCCTCGCCTAGAAGGCTGTCGTATCAGCACATATGCTCACATCAGCACATATTACAGTGAAGACAGCAATGCATAGTCGTGTGCCTGTAGTGCTCTTGTACAGCATCACATACCAGGAAATGGGCAGCCATGGTGCATCTGACTTTCTGCCTGCAGGCATGCACACCATGCACAATCATGCTGACACAGCAGACAGGCTTACTTGCGCCTGATGTAAGGTGTGGGTGACGGGGAGGCATCCTGCATCAACTTTGGGGTCCCTGTTGAGCTTGGGGTGGAATTGTGTCTGCTTGCTAGCATGTCAGCATCTGCATCCTGCATGGGGACTCTGAACTCCTGCATGGGGACTGTGACATCCTGCATGGGGACTGTGACATCCTGCATGGGGACTGTGACATCCTGCATGGGGACGCCAACATCCTGCATGGGGATTGTGACATCCTGCATGGGGACTGGAACACTCTGCATAGGGCCTGTGACACCTGCAAGATACGCACACACTGCGCTCAGGGCTGCAAGCATGTTTGGACCCCGGCTGCATTCTTAGTGACAAGGTCGGCAAATGGACAGCTGTAGGGCCCATAAGCACTTCAAGTGTCATCAAACACAACAGCCACATAGTGTGACTTGCGGCCCTCAGGCACACCATGCCACAAAGCAGCGCCGTAAACCAGTGTTGCTGCTTCTGCATGCACTTGTAGCAGAGAACAAGGTTCACAATCATTCCTCACTTGATTGCAAGGCTTTACCTGGGAAACGCCAGCTGGCCTTGACGGCAGGCACATGGCTGCTTTGCTCATTTGCTGCTCCCACAAACTCATCTGCGGTGTCATAGCATGTTGTCAAATGCCAACGGCAGGCTTTGGGACAAGGACAGACATCTGAAGCTGGCAGTAACGCAGTTACCTGAAGAGGGAGCCTGGGTCTCAAGGTCTGCGAGCCAAGCTGCTTCTGCAATTCTAGCAGTCAGTTTGCTGATGGGCGAAGTGCTGACAATTGGGTTCAGCATCTGCAGAGGTTGACAGGTGCTATGGTGCTAACTGGGAGGGGATGTCAACCAAGTCACCACAGTCGGAAATACAATCTATCTAGCCAGGCTGCCTTCCACCATCACCAACACCATCGTCTGCAGTCCTTCTTGTTGCTGCAAAGACGGGGGACGTGTCCTGGCCAACTCAAGGGTTGCTCTGATCGAGCATACCCTGCATTGGTTTTATGTAAAGTTCTAGCAACTAGCCACCGGCTCAGGACTTGCCATCATTGCACACACTTTACGAGCATAGGCTGCACACCGCACGGGGCACAACGCGCACGAAACACTCTGGACTGGGGAATGACAGCTCTGGGACCGTTTGCACAATTAAAGCTGTTGCTGGGCAGATGAGTAATGAGTCACCACCATTTTTTTCTTCGCAGCCCCAGTTATTGCTGAGCAAGAGTCCGACAAAGCAACCTGTGACGCGTTCCATCCTGATTGCCGCACGCTCATGAGTGATCACCAGCAGCCTAATGCCATTTTGCACAGAAACATCCTCATGCAATTCTTGCACATGCACATCCTCATGCATTTCTTGCATACGTTTTTGCTGTAAGTCATAACTCAGCATTGATTTGACGCAAACGCAGGAGCACACAAATTTGCTGCCATGATGCTTGAGTGCAACCATCTTAACTGTGTGTATGTTTGCACAGTCAAACTGTTCATCAGCAATCCAGCTGTTGCGCAGATGAGTCAGCACCACTCAGCGCCAATTTGCAGATGAAATTGCTGAGCAGGAGCTGCACAGAAGGCTGTGTTCAGGTAGCAGCAATGTTGAACGTTGACGCATTCCAACCCCATTCTTTCATGCTCACTAACAGTCTTACGTGATTCTTGCAAATGGTGTTGCTGTGAAGTCACAGAGTTGTTGAACCTGGCGCAAAGGCAGGCCTGGGAACAGTCCTAGGAACAGGCTCAATTGAGATAATGTTGCTTGAGTGCAAAAATGTCGACAGTCTGCTTTGAGGCAATGAAGCATCTTGAGAACTGTACAGCTCATCAGCAAGGTCCACAATGTTGCTGCTGCATTGATTCACTGTGTGTGCTCAAGGTGTTGGAAGGAGACCGTGTGTCATGGTCTGATTTGTGACTGAGCACTTCAATGTCGTGCGTCATCTTGTCGATCATATGCTAAAGCTATGAAAAGCCCTGGACAAACTGTGCGCCTCTATGTGACTGGCCGGATTGTCAGCAAAGCGGCCGTCTTCCCAGGTGCTGCATTGCTCATCTCATCAATGTTGTCTGCTGCCTCCTTGTTTGATGTCGACAGCAGCTCTTGGAAGCTTGATGGCAGCATACGACTCATCAGCCAGAACACACTGCTGTTGAATCTCAAGGGAGTGTGGCTCATCCAGTTCAGGCCTGCATTTGGAATCTTATGACCTAGCTGCCGCACAATGGCAAAGCCTTCTGCCTGGGCCTGCATGCAAGAGTTGTGTAGGTGGTGGTGTGATTGCAAGCAAAGATGTGGCACCATACCATGAAGGCATATGCTAGAGTTGAGGTGCACCCAAGGCTTCAGTGTGCTCACCTTGGCATGAAAAGTAGCCTCTGCACAGGTAATGCCAGCTCCTCGCTTGTGCGTCATGACACATAGTGTGAGGAGTGGAGTCGCTGCAGCAACATGGGCCCGTAGATAGGAGTCCATGTCATGCGTCAAGCCACATGGGATGTGTGCATCCTTGAAGAGCTTGGCCCAGCGAGGCTCTGTCACAATGACAGGTGTGAAGCTGCTGATTTTAGTATCCTCCAGTATGCCATTCTTCATAACCGCAGGGAACTTTGGGAACCCATATGCAAAGCGGGCGGCGCCCACAGCATCGCGCATTGACGCGAGGGAGCGAAAGGTAACGGACATGAACATTATTGTGTGGGCTGCAGACCCTTGCACCGTGTGAAGTGCTTCTGCCACCTGATTCCCCTTCACTGGGACCAGCAAAAGGTCGTAAGGCACGCTCAGGTCGAGTGCTGCGCTGACTGTGATTTCAGCACGGTTCTGTAGCTTGTCCAATATAGCATGGTCTGTTTGCAACTGCACTAGCCTAGCACCACGTGCCACCACTGTCACTTCATGCCCGCCATCACGCACCAAGTGCCAAGTCATCATGCTACCAATGCAGCCGGCTCCAAAAACCGCAATGCGTAGTGCTTTACTGTGCCCTCTAGTTTGGGCATCGTTCTGATCCTGATCTGCATCGCCTGCAGCAGAGTGCACTTGATTGAACCAGCAGTCGAGGTATAGGAACAAAGAAGCAGGCAGATGCGCCCTTTGGGCAGCTTCACGCAGAATTGCTGCAGTATCGCTGCATACTTGTAGCTTCCATGGACGTTGCCTGTACCACATGTGCTGTACAGCAGTAGCTGTGACGCACACCGCGTTCAAGACGCGGTGGCGTAGCAGAGCAGCTGAGAAAACGTCGACCCAAAAATTGTCTCAGCAACCAGGTGTATGAGACCAAACCGAAACATGTTTGAGTTCATTGTGCCAGCGCAGGGTAGCAGAAACAAAAGTCAAGGGGTTTACCTGAACAGCCTCATACGAGCCAATCCCCGGATCTGTCCCCGGGTTTGTCCGACGTCAGGTTTTTCGACCTTGGCTTTCCTTACTAAGTATATTAGTAAGGGAATCTTTCGATACCTGTACAGGCAGTTGTCTCAATCCTGGGTTTTTACCTGCACGGCGTGCCCGTATCGCACCGCTGCGACTATGCAGGCGTCTTCTAGCGTGTGGCGGACTCGGATCCTGACGCTTGTGCCACTTTGTCTAAGCGCAGGGGCAGCTCTCTGGCCGCAACGGACACACCCTCCACTGCTGATGAATTTTGAGAATGCTGGCTTGACAAACGCGTAGCATTCGACTTGCGAGCATTTGTCTCAATTGCAACCTTCATATATGCATACATGTGGCAGCAACGTCATCTGGAAGGCATATTGAGCCCTTCTTGGAGTTTGCAAGCTGTCTGTGCACTGGCATGCGGTCTGATCGTGACAGGTGGGCTCCCACATCATCCTCAGATCTCATCGGCACAGGGCAAAGCATATGCAACAGTTCATAGGATTTTCAGTGTTCCCTGAATGGAGCTCTGACCCTTGTAGATTGCTTTCCATCTGACATTTAAATAGTGTTGAGGAGGGCTTATGCAGAAGGGCGTTTGGGCCGCCTGCAATGCTGTCAACTTGCGTAACATACACAGCCTTTGTCAGTTGACATAGCTAGCAAACTTGCTTGCAAGCATCAAATTTTTGAGTCTGTAAAAGTACCCACTGTAGAGCATAGCTTTGTTAGATGTTAGACGATAGAGCCTGACCCATGACCCAATCACAGCCCCCAGTATAGCAATGCCGACAACTGTCTTACTGCTATGTTACCTTTGCCTGATGCAAGCTTGCTTTTTGTCTTTAACCCATGTCGCGTGCTGGGTGCAGCTCTGTGGATTTGGAAGGACACAAAGACAAAGCAGCCACCTGCGTTGACCTGGCAGGATGAATGGCAGGATTTAATGACAAATCCTGCACATAGTGGGTCTTCTCTCTCTCACTCACTCGCTCACCCACTCACTCACTCGCTCACCCACTCACTCACTCACTCACTCACCCACCCACCCACCCACCCACCCACCCACCCACCCACTCACCCACCCACCCACCCACTTTCTCAATCCCCACCCACCCACCCACCCACTTTCTCAATCCCCCACCCATTCACTTTACCACCCACCCACTTACTCACTCACCCACCCATTCACTCACTTACTTGCTTGTTCATCCACTCGCTCATATGCATGTGCTCATCCACTCGTTCAGCAACTCACTCAGTTCATTGAATCAATGTTGCTGCGTGCACATCGCTTGCTCATAAATGCAATCTGCAGGATATGCTTATTGCACACATAGCATCATTTCATGATTTGGATCTGTTGCAGAAAGCATCATTGTTATTGGCTAGCAAGGTTACATGCTGTGTTGGTTCTCTGGCAGCAAAACGTGCAGTTCCCTATGGCTTGCAGAGCTGGCAATTTCGCAAGATCCTGATGGCAAGGTGCACATGGACCTCATCACCCAACAAGGCATACAACCTTTAGACATACACATCTGCAAAAACCCCGATGGCACAGACTGGCTGCTGGGGGTGGGAGGTTACGGCAAGGTGAGCGCCTCAATCCAAACCACAATTTCTCATCGAGTGTTGAAAGACCAATGTAGCAGCTACTGTACACTTTGTGAGGACTTGATCTTGCCATGATGGACATTCAGTCTGCCAGAAAGGAAACGAAAAGAGAAGACTGCGCCTTTTGGCGTCAATTTGATGAGAAGCCAAGTATTATACCGGGCTGCCCAGGCATTGAGTCTGCCACTTGGATGCATTTATTTCCTGCCATGCGCAGATGTATGTACGCATCTGTATGTCTATATGGGCCATGCATATGCTCATTGGAAGCTAAGACAGCTAATCTCACACAGCTCCAACAGTTGTATCAATGATGTTGGCTATGCTGATTGTCACTTAGACTTGGTGATTCTAAGATTGGAAAATGGACATTGGCACCTGCTTTATGCCCTACTTTGATCTACAGCAGCAACAGTGTAGGACAAGTATGCTGCCCTGCACAGGTGTACAAGGCTCAGAGGCCTGATGGGCAAGAAGTGGCTGTCAAGGTTTTGCACAATGCTGACAAAGTCAGACTTCAGATGTTTGCTATGGTATGGCCCTTTGCCTGACGGATTCAGCTCATATGCATGTGTGAGCACAAGATACAGGCATGCAACAATCTTGTGATAAATGCACTATCTGCTGCAACTGATAGCATGCAAACATAAGTGTGTTGTAAGTTGCAAGTGTCTCAAGGGCATGCTTGTTTGATGCAGCTGACATGAGAGGCATGACAGACGTCTGAGCCCCGGACTGCAGTTATCAAAACCCCACATTGTCTCACTTTGCAGTCTTGCATGTTTTGAGAAATCTCATGAGAAAGCTTCACATGACAGCCGCAAAGCTTCAGGTAGCTTGCTGTGGTCCATCCTGCACCTTGACAGAGCTGCCTATTTTGTCTCTCCTACGCGCCCTATCCCTTCATACTTTTGTCTGCTCCCCTGGTTCAGATTTGGTTCTGCACGGTTGCAACATTTGTTGTCCAGCTGAAGTGAAGTTGACTGGCTGCTTGCAGGAGGCAAAGGTCCTCATGGCTGTGATCAACCATCCCAATGTGCTGCAATTCCACGGTGCCTGCCTGCGTGACAACCTAGCAATGATAGTGCTGGAGTACATGGACGTACGTGACATCACATCAAGTAGCGCACATGCTAATGGTGATGAGGCTTTCAAGTGCAGTGCGCTTCCATGACACCTGCTTGCATGACAAGTTAGCCATGACAAAGCAGGATCACATGGAGGCGCATGACATCACTTTGAGCAGTGCATATGGGAACAGAGTTCATCATGTCATCACCGCTTGCACGGCTGATGAGGGTAGGCCAAGAAAAGCTCAGGAACACCTCAAGCTTCCCTAGCATCGGATTGCCTGACAGTCCCTTCCCTTCCCTTCCCTTCCCTTCCCTTCCCTTCCCTTCCCTTCCCTTCCCTTCCCTTCCCTTGTGTTGATGAGGCTTCATGGTTCAGGGAGGGGACTTGCACGAGGCTCTCGTGGATAACCACAGCGGTGCACAGGGTGCAGGCTTGCTGAGCTGGCACAGACAAGGGGCTAAGGTGGCCCTGGATATTGCCAAGGGGCTAGAGTCCCTGCATGTTCGCAAAGTAAGCAATGTCATATATGCATATACAGATGCACATACGAAGAGTCATATCCTGGACATTGCCAAGGGGCTAGAGTCCCTGCATGCTTGGAAAGTAAGCACTGTCACATGCATATACAGGGAAACATATACTCACCCATATATGTTTGAATATAGAACCAGTAATTGATGCATGCAATAGTTTGTGCCTGTCATTTGCAGGACAGGCTGTGCACATGTAAACACTAATGCAATGCAGAGCTGGGTTGCGCAGTTGCATGTTGCACCTAATTCTGATTACTGTATGGTATCTGGAGACAGAGGTGGTGGTCCAATGACCCCTGGGCAGTTGTCTCTGATTCAAAACATGCACATATGTAGATGTCTGAAGAAAACTGCAGAAGCTTTGCATGCACTACATGGCTGTTGCACATTCGAGGCATGCAGCATTGGCTAGCACATGACTACAGAATGCCGTGCAGATTGTCCATTGTGACATCAAGTCCAAGAATGTGCTGCTGAACAAGGGCTACAGCACCGCCAAAATTGCAGACTGCGGCCTGTCGAGGATGCTAGATTCTCATGCATTCTCCAGTACTGGCACCAACCCTTTGCATGGAACTTTGGCTTATGCAGCACCGGAGCTTCTACTGGGCTACAAATGCACTGATAAGGTATGTCTGTGCAACAACATAGCTTTTGCATTGAGCATGCGCATGCGCTGCATCTGAAGCGCCTTATGCATCTGACCTTGCATGGAGCTGCACGTGACATGACTCTGCATAAGATTTTCCCCCCTTGCTGATCGTCTGACTCCCCACCACCCCACTTATCCTGATGCCCCCAGCCCTCCAGATTTCATCTGTCACCACCCACTTACTCCGTTAAACCCCGACCCTCCCCACCCCCCCATATGCTTGCTGTTCTCCACCCCCCCTCCCAATTACCCCAATCTCCACCTCCCAC
>JAABUK010000951.1_pt1 | contig 57828 bp, 96 predicted proteins | sample 5559141 | NCBI WGS metagenome assembly JAABUK01 (sample SAMN10711869, study PRJNA513367) | rock metagenome | isolation source: Antarctica rocks | place: Antarctica: Victoria Land, Pudding Butte nord | collected 2016-01-03
CCGCCCCCCCCAAACAGGGCATGGCGATATCATTCAGAGGTCGAGTTTACTTGATATGTACCGGAGGCTGCAATACCGGAGGCTGCAATACCGGAGGCTTGCAGCCTCCTCCCTTTCCGGCCAGATATGATCCTTCAAAACAGCTTATAGGCCCAAAATTGCAGATTCTAGTTCATTGACAGGGCCGCAAGCAGGCTGGATATTTGATCGAGTTCCTCATCCCTGAATCATCAGCCTAGCCAAGTCTGACGATCTCGGAGACTCCGAGATCTCGCGGTGCGAGACGACCGGTTGAGCAGCAGGGCATTATGCATAGCACCGCCTTGCACGAGCATCACCACCATCTTCCCCGACACAGCGCCTCATCTCCTCCCCCTAACCTTCTTCACCGGACTCGGTCCTTCCACATCATCCGAGACCGGACCCTTCCGCACAGCCTCCAATAATCTCCGGTGTTCGCGAACCGAGACAGGATCGACATAGTCCACTCGAAGCGAATCTTCCAGGCCCATCTCGTGGTCTGGGATGCCGGGTGCATCCAGCTCGTGCGAGGATGGAGGAGAGCCAAGACGGGAGACGGGGGAGAGCGAGGTCATTAAGGGAAAATAGCCAGGGACGGAGGTCTGGGATATCATCAATGCGGCACGGAGAACGGATTGACCAGATAGCTCACTCTGTGACGGGAGGGCGGTCGATTCCGCCGTTGCTGAATTCATGAGTTCGAGTTAGCCCAAGTCTGTAAGTCTGTTTGGAGAGATACGCACGATCCTCGCTCGAGATCCTGGTGTCGTCTGATCCGTTTGAGCGAGCTGCCGCAAAACCTCCGTCATATCCTCCTTTCTCCCGACACCGCTACTCATAGTGGCAGCCTTAAACAGCGGAGTCTCGCGCTTCTCTCTGCTCCGAGGTGAGAGAGCAGGTGGGGCCGAAGTCGTCCTCGCGAATCGCGAATCGATGCTCTGCGGCGAGGCCTGATTCAAAAGTCGCTCTGTCTCGGGCTCCGGCGGAGACAGCGCGTGCCCGACGCTACCTCGAGCAAGCACCGCACTCCCGCTGAACGAGGCTCCGTCGATATGAGTCGGAGTGAGCTGGAGCTTGCGTGAGGGCGAGATGGATTGCTGGGATAGCGGCTTGGGCGGTGCTGATGACGAAGTGCCAGGAAGGACAAGAGCGGATTTGATCCGAGCGAAGTCGACCGGGTGACTTAGATCGGATACCATGGACATATTGGAGGTGCACCCAGTCTTCCCCGTCAGCTTCTGGCCCGATCGGCCGGTCGCAGGAAGGGTGAGACTGTGTCTGTGATCTGCCTCTGGCTCGATCCGGCCCGATCGGCCCATGGCGAAGAGCCAGGTATCCTGGACAACCGATATACCCCATTCGAGGGATTTCTCGTATTTCTGGCCAGTCGGAGCGGCGCAGACTAGATGAGTGGTTTGACGATTGAGCTTGAGGGAAAGCGTGCCACCTGTCTCGACAGTCAATTCTGTCGTACCTGTGAATGCAGACCACCTACCCATCGCTCGGAGTAATCGCTTTAGGTAGACCATATCTCCAGTGGAGAAACCCGACAGATGTACTTGAAATGTCGATGTACCTATAGAAGCTATCAGCAAAGGATTCGATGGCGCCACATGCGAAGCCACGCACCAGTGATAGGCATCGGCGCTGGTAGCGGTTGGAATACGAGGTGGTCGTCTGGACACAGCATCCGTTGTTCGAAGCAGCATCCTTCGACCCAGCATTCGGTAACGACCCGTGATTGCGGTATTCCTGACAGCAGTGTCGGCTTGACCGCGGAACATCTGCAGAAGCCGCATCAGCCGAAACCATGTCAATACTGCTGGTCCGGGGACAAGGGAGAGCTCGATTTCGGTAGACTTGCGTCAAAAGAAAATCCCACTCACAGCCTGACGACGACGAAGTCCACCGCCGCACCTTCTAGCCTGTCCGCCTCTGTCACCAGAGTCCCTCCATGCGTGACCAGAGCCTTCTCCAGCCCATCACACTGCTCGGCGATGTTATGGCTAAATCTCAATCCCGCAAAGAATGCCGAAGTGCTTGGCCCAGCCTCAGGTTTGACTACTTTGACAACTGCGCTGTGAGGAATGGACGGTGGTAGTGAGGGAGTTGTCGCGGAGTGGAGCGGTACGGGATGGGGTATGGAAGGCTCGTGTTTGGTGAAGGAGGTGGCGCGGGAAGAGTGAAGCATCGATGGCTTGCGAGATGACTCCTCTTCAGGGCGTCGAGGCTTTGTCTCCTCGACCAGGTCTGGTAGGGCCAGTTCGGGCTTCGCGTCTTTGGCTATTGTCAAAGGCCCCGCTGCGTTGGCCACTGTCGCTGAGCTTGCCTCCTTGCCTGCTGGTTCCTGTCGAATCTCGACCTTGACCGTGGTTGTGGAGATGATATCGTCGACCAGATCCATCGCCTCTCGTTTCCGCTTTCGCAGAACCGCAGGCTCGGTATTCTCCGGCGCCTCGGCTCTGACTTCCTTTGGCAGCTTCTTCTCGTCGTGTCGCACAGTGCCGTTCAACACGTCCTCTTTGCCACTTTAGCATCTAGTCCGTCTTCCTCCTTGGTGTGACTGACCAGCCGATACGCGTCCCACTGGCCTCTGTTTCCGCGCATCATACGCATTTGCCATCCATCTCCCCTCAAATCCCACGCAGTCCCATATCCACTCCTCGTACACGATACGGATATCCTCCCCATCCACTCTCTTCCCGGATCTTCGCTTCGTATCCCTTTCTGAGATCTCCTTGACCGCCCACTTGACCTTCTCGCTAGATTGCGAATCGCCCGTTGATTTGGCGGAGACGAGATGGGTACATTTTCGATCGAGATCTTTCGAGTAGACGCCGCCGTTGTGGCTTATATGGTGGACGATCTGCCGTCGACGATCCACTAGGATACAGCGTCAATGGGGAAGCTCGCAGGGTACAGGGTAGCAGATCTGGCTTAAAAGACAGCTCGGACAGACATACATGCCTCGATCCCAGAAATGGCGATCCTCAGCCCCACGAACGGCTTCAGCTTATGTGTCTCCGCCTCCGATGCAAGATCCAGCTCCTCGCCCTTGAGCCATTTCGCGTGACTGTTCTGTATCCATGATGGCGCCATGACGGGTAGTCGGTGCTCGACAGCATACTAGGCGCTATCAGCAATACTCGCCAACGACACCAGTACAACCTACCAGATATTTCGCTGACCCAAAGCCTGAGGCGACGACATGTGTCACCGTCACTGTCAGAGCGCTCTCCACCAGTGCTCCAATTTCTTTCGCCAATCCCGTCAAGTAAGCCTGCATCGCTTGTCAGGGCTGCCCATACGAATCCATGAACTCGTCCAAGCCCACCTTGTTCTCGACGCCCGTCAAGGTAATGACGACATCCCTCCACGGCTTCTCCACAATCCGTAATGCCGCAGTCGAAGTCTCATCGTCTTCAGCACCCGCCCAAGCCTGTCGCATGATCTCGGTATCCATCGCGTTCATCGGGGAAGGTTCCCTCTGTTTCCCTCGGGATGTAGATGCGGAGGTGGACGCGGCGGGAGCGGGTCGGAGCTTGACATTTGGAATCTTGGTGGACAGGTGGCCTCTTCGGTTCATCGTGTACCGAGAGGCTTAGTGGGACAGTTTATTGAGCAGTAATGTGAGCAAGCAGCTTGGCAAGGGAAGTTGAAAGACGATGTGATTTCTTGGTGACGCGCCAAACATTATTGAGACCCAGAACACGCGTCCAGGCACGAATGGGGGGGGGACCTTTGGAAAGGGGTTGCGCGGATCTTGTGTCTAGCTTTGTGCATGCCTGTGAACGATCGCTCGAGTTCGAAGACGTCTACAGAGCTGGCTCAGGTACTGTTTCAGGGTTCTCACGTCAAAAGATGTCAATGTTTTCGCGGTCAAATGGCCTTGGGAGACAAAGATAAATAGTATCCGGGATGCCGGTCGGCCCATTTTGTCGACCGCTTCATATCTCTAGCAACTCTCGTTAAAGGCGTTACATTATGAGTGATCGCGCTTCGTCTTCCTTCACCGGAACAGCTCGAGCGTTATGCAGGCGTTCTCGGTGCGTCTTTCCGGCTCGACCACTCTCACCACCAACTTTCTGCGCGCGACACCCACAAGAAACAGCAGTGTCGAGACGGAACTCCTCGACCCTTCGGTACGGAACTCTGAGGGGGAGCGTCTTGGGACTTGAGGTGGTGTTACCGGATGGGACGATATGGGACGGGCTGAGCATTGTTGCTGGGTTTGTGCTGAACGTATTCAGGCTACGACCTGAAGCAGCTCTTCATCGGCTCGGAAGGCTCCATCGGTATCATCACCGCCGTCTCTATCCTCTGTCCTCGCAGATCAGCGGCCACGAACGTCGCGGTCTTCTCGCTGTCATCCTACGACGCAATATCAAAGCTCTTCGCGGAAACAAAGTGTCATCTGGGTGAAATTTTGTCCGCGTTCGAGTTGTTTGATCGGGAGAGCTACGAATTAGTGAGCTCTCCAGCGAAGTCTGGGCGAGGAAGCTAGGAAGCTGTAGGAGAACGAAGGGGACTTCTACGTGTGCTCATCGAGACACAAGGCATAATGCCGAACACGACGGAGAGGTGTGTCCCCTGATCTTCGCTAAACAAATCCTGACCATGAACAGAAACTGTCCGGGCTCCTTGAACACCTCACGGGAACCGACCTCGTCCTCGATGGCGTTCTCGCTCAAGACTCCACTCAAGTCGCTGCCTTATGGTCCATGCGCGACTGCATTCCCGATGCAGTGAACAAGGCTGGTACGGCTTACAAGTACTACGACCTCTCGACTGCGCCTGGGGAGATGTACGACCTGGTTGAGAAGATGAGAGCCCTTCAGGGAGCGAGGGTTGTTGAAAGGACCCGGAGAGGGTGGGATCATCCGTGCTGTCGTGGGATTCGGACATATGGGCGATGGTCAGTCCGAATTGCGTCATGTGTTTGTCAAGCGATGCTGACTGCGGGTAGGCAACGTGCATCTGGATATTTCTGCGGATGAGCTCACTGAAGAGGTTATGGGATGCCAACCGAGCTGTACGTCTTCGAAATCACTGGTGAGTGACAAAATGTATGAGGATCTCGCGGTGGGTCGACATTTGCTTCTCACAGCCGAGAAGGGAGGTTCTATCTCCGCAGAACATGGTCTCGGTCAGTCTACCTTACCCTGTGGATCTATTTAGCTAATGGAGCTCGTCCAGGCGCCCAAAAAGCCTCCTTCCTCTCATACTCGAAGTCTCCAGATTCGATCGAGCTCATGCGGAGAATCAAAGCAGACATTATATTATTGGGGCAGTCAACTTCTTACGACTTAAATTGAGCCTGACAAATTCCCGCGTGTTAGCCACACGGCGCCTTATGTAATGGGATTCCTTGCTAGTCTCTTACGGAGATCGCCGCAACTCCGTATACACGGGACCTGATTTCAGCAAAGTCTGCTGTTTGCAACGATTTTCCACCGCTTGGCCCATGGATGCTGGCCCTCAGACAAGGGCAGCGGCCCCTGGGACGTCTCTCAAATAGCCAGCATGCGTTATCGAGCTGTTCCACACGTCAAACCTCGCTCCCAAAACTCACCTCGTCTTCGTCCTCGTCCTCTACCCCGTCACCCATCGCATCATCCAGTCGACTCCCCTCATCCCCCCGACTCATCATCAATCGCAGATACGCTGCAGTGACTCTCGTCCGTCCGAAGCGACCAGAATCCAACGAGAAGCCAACCAGTGCGACGTCGAGTCCCGTCGTTCCTTCGGTCAAACAGGATCGTGACGCATCGGCAGATTTAGCAAGACGACGACGGGCCAGATTAGCGAGCAACACTCTGGTCAATGCGAAGAGGCTGGTGAAACAGCTGAAACAGAAGCCAGTGGAGCAATTGAGAGTAGATGAGCAGGTGGAAGAGCAAGAGAAGGAGCTCGAGGATGAGCAGGACCAGAACCAGGGGCAGGCGAAGGAGGTAGAGCTGGAGAAGGATCACCCACGGCAGATCCCCTACGTTCGCGAGACACGATCATCTATAGCCGAGTCCCCGGAAGCCGCCGACTTGCTACGAAAGCGGCCTAGGAATCCACCTCGCCTCGAGACATGGGATCCGGAATATGTCAAGCCTTATCGGAAGGTATACATCGACATCGAGACAGCTTTTACCCGAAGACAGCTCCGAGTAATGAGTCATGAGCTCAAGTTCAGGGCGAACTCCAAGGAGAGCAAGACGGTCCTCATCACACGGATACTGGAGCAGTGGGGCTGGAAAGCGCCGACAGAACGGCCGAAACTGACGCCGGGTGAAAGAGGTGCGCTTTTCCGAGAGATCCAGCCTGATGTGAGCAGTTTTTGATCTTCCGGCACCTGAGCTGTTCTTGTTCCTTCGAGATGCGGACCTGCTTCGGAAGCAGGTGCAGAAGGGGGTCAGGTTCTCTGTTGTGCCGGCTGCCAACGAGGGGAAAGTGCTGCGAGCGCAAGGCGAGGAGGAGCAGCTAAAGCGTTTGACGGAGATTCTTCAAATCCGCCGCACTGTATGTTCTGTCTTTTTTACCCCTGGAACTTGCAAGCTAATGATCGTCGTATCAGACAATGACTCGACTAGATGTCTCTACTTCACAGACGGGAGACTTTCGACCGACTACTGGCTTGTTGCAGGTGGTCTCCAATGTCACGGGCGCATACGTCGAGGAATCCGCCGATTCACGAGTAAGTATCCCTTGGGTTTCACTCGCACTCAAGCTGACCTCGACCAGTACCATATCTCAGCTATGAACGAGTCGAGCGCTAGTCAAGCACGACGACTGCTTCTCATTGCTGGTCTCCGAGTATGCTAACATGGTCCCCTTCTGAAGCGCTACACTGACCGGACGTCCCAGTCACATGTCCAACCTCCGACACGAGCCATTGCCGCTCTCTATCCAGCGGCTTCGGCAGAGTCTCTAGATTTCTCATTGATACCTTTCCAGCCATCTCCCTCAAATCCACCCCCTTGGGACTCCATCAGAACCGCCTATGGGTCACCGATGTTTCGATTGAGGAAGATTACCGTATGGGCACCCAAGCCTGGCCGACGGGAGATGGATCATCGGGATGAAAGCATCGAGGAGAGCCAGATCCTGATCCTGCGGAATCGAGAGGGCGTGGATGGATCGCCGAGTCGGGAAACGGTAGAAATGGAGAAGCATTTCGCCCAATCGCAAGCCGTCCTCGGGGATTTGGGGGCGGCTCGAAGACTCACTACTCTGACGTGATGGCCTTCTCCGAGCATAGTTCGCATGGCTGACGGTGACGCAGATTCGGACACCTTCTCTTTCACCCTGACGACTCTGGCCCTATCTCCGCCCTTTCATCCCCAATCTCCGGCCAATGGCCCCTCACCGAAGCCCGCCGCTGGCTCTCTTCCAATTCGGATCGACCTGTCTTTTCGCCCGGGTGCGCCACTCCTTACTACGCTCATCGTTTCCCTCGCTGATTATCTTCTAGCTCAACCCCTACAATGGTCCACTTTGCTCTGACGAATAAGGCGCGCCGGATTCGCAGACTGCGGTATCGTTCTGGCTCCGAATCGCTCACCTTCACTTACACCTATCCCGAGCGGAAACTGCCAGAGGAAGCAGGATCATCGCAAGAGGATACAGAATTGCCGGTAGTGGAGAAGAAAGAGGAGAGGAGTTGGATGGAGCAGCTTGAAGGGATGTTAGACGAGATGGATCCCGAGGAAAAGGGTGAGGTAGCATACGCATCGGGGGAACAATCGGACCCGCAACCAAGAACTGGGAATCGGGACGGACCTGAGGAGCTTACTTGGGCGGGCGCGATGACGGAAGGGTCGACAGTCGACGACATGGTTACGGCTGCGGGTCTTCCGGACGTTGCGGAGGTGATGGAGGAGGACACGGAGACTGTTGAGCAATCGACGAAGACGAATCGGCCTCCGACTGGACAAACGTCCGAGGCCCGCTACGAAGAACCCAGCGAATCTGCCCGTCAGTCGGATTCAGGAAGGAACGAGACGCCTCGGGATACGCCTGAGGAGTTGACTTGGGCTGGATCCTTGACTGAGGGGTCGACAGCGGATGATACTGTTGCGGCGGCTGGGCATCCGGACGCCGAGGAGGTGATGCAGGCTGATATCGGAGAGGCCGAGCACTCTGCATCGGAACACCCTTCCTCTTCAGGCGAGGCATCTGGCGGGGGAAGGGATGTTGAGGAGTCCGACGCCGAGCGACCGTCACGCTCAGGAACAACCGAAATGGATGGATTAACGGCGCACGGGGCGGCAGACAGATTTGAACACTCGACCATGGCGCGGGACGACCCGGAGAGAGACCCTCTTTCGTCGATCGAAAACCTTACTTGGGCTGGTCCGATGCAGGTGGGCTCTTCAGCGGAGGATGCTGTCGCTGCTGGCGGTCACGCAGGAGCAGCAGAGGAGATGCAGGCGGAATTGAGGGAGTCTGGCGAAACAGGCGGCCCAATCTCATCCACCCATGTCGACGATGCTCTACCGTTCACAGCGGAGACTGCACTGGTGTGCGAGGAGGACGTGATGCTTCCGGACCGGTGAGCAACCACCAATCAATTTCCGCCAATCATTCTGACTCGCCTTCAGACCCATTGATCTCCGCTTGCACATCCAAGCGATAAACATCGTCTCTGGTCAAGAGATTCCCGGCGACATCACCACCTTCTTCGCTGCTCTCGATAGCTCTCACCGGGACCCCCAATCCTGGTCAGCTCCGCCGCCGACTGCTCCCGAGATCGTCAACTTGGTCTTGTCCAGAAAGGAGTGGCGCCTCGAGCAGGACGAAGAGCTTCAAGTGATCGAGTCCCGTCCTCAGAGCGAGCAGATCGTGCTTCGCAGCGTCAAGTCGATCGACAAGGTCCTGGGCATTGACCGAGCAGTTGGATATACCGAGGTAATCCACTCCTCGTGTCCGATTGAAGCTTGGCTGACTTGAGGTCAGCTCGAATACGAAGGCGATACCCTTCCCCCTGCGTTCTGGCGTGAACTCGCAAACATTTCTCGTGACGTCGGTCCGAACGCCGCGTCAAAGCGCAACGATTCCGGTCTCTTCTTCTGATCCCGCATGGCGGGCACAAGTGATACCCTGCACAATGATGCACATTCTAGCATTGGTACGGCCATGCATGGAATAACGTCTTGTGATTCAAACTGCTCGCATCCGATTGTACCTTGCCCTGTCAGCTGAGGAAGGTGCACGGAGACGGGAGACGGGAGACGTACTTGGGTATGATCTCTCGTAGATACTCGATATGCTTCGCTCGGAGGTTCCGCTCCGTGATCTCGGTGTTACCGCCCCCTATCCGCCTGTTCGAGTCCTCGCCGAAGATGACGGTGTTTGGCGGGAGTGTCTCGGTGGAAGAGGGATCAAGCGGGAGAAGGATGGTACCGGCCGCTGTGAGACGGGTGGAGGATGAGCTAGAGTCGCGAGGGGGAAGAGAAGGAGAACGACGGACAGAGGGTACAGTGATGGGTGATGATCACACCTGAAGACGCATTCGAGCGAGGTTGGAAGGTGTTGTGGTCGCCAATAAGGGGGGACTCCACCCCTAACATCACAACCCCACACGTCAGGATGGTGGCGTTGAGAAAGGCGGACAAGAGGACTCACGACAGCTAATCATGAAATGGTTATCGTCCCCTATGCGCATCACCTCTTTCCCCCTATCACCCCTGGATCAGCTTTCCCCGTGTTTGTTTGTGCGAGGGAGCCGAACCGGTTGAGAATCATCGCCGTCTCCTCCACGATGCAGTCTCTCCCAATGACGATCGGCCCATTCAGCGCCTGAAGACTAGCTTTAGGATGGACGACACTCCCGGAGCCAATGATGATCTCCCCTCGAAGGTCGACGTCTTGACAAATCAGCGCGGTGGGATGAGCTGTGATTTCGGGGAGACTTTCGACAGCCTCAGCACACTGTCTCTCGCCTTACGCTGAGCACGTACGGTGGAGACGGACGAGACATCTCATCGCTTCCTTGCTTCACAGTCGCCGGTTGAAGCTGGGATCCCAAATTATTTATTTCACCGGAACCGAAACCCCCCAATCCCACTTCTGGATCGCCACTTCCCACCCTTGGTTTCCAAACCACCCTTCCCCTTCTTCCTCAGGCAGTCATCATGAGTTTCAACGATCTCGAGCGGGGAGAAGCTTCCCAACCGCTCCTCCGAGGTGGTCCACCAGGTTCGTCTATCCGTCCAGGTGGATATATCGGCTGATGGAGCTGGGACAGAGGAGGACAGAGCGTTCACCTCGCTCAAGGATAGCGTCTCCATCCAAATCTTCAAAGTGCAGAGCAATGTCCAGGGGATCCAGCGATTGGTCGATAAGCTGGGAGAGAGTATGGATGGTCCAGCATTACGGACGAGCTTGTGCGTGCTCCCAGTCGACCGTACCCAGCTGGGGGCGAATGTTGATGATGATGGCGTTGCAGACATAACTTGACGGAAGTGACTCGAGAGATGGTCAAGAACTCCACAGACGACGTCAAGACCCTCGCAGCGTTCCCAGCAGGTGGACCACACGTACTTCACCCCGCTATTCTGCTTGAACAAGGCTAAGACTGCCACAGTCATCTCGGAAACCGGTCCAAGCGAAGCTGTCCCGCGAATTCACCACCGCCCTCACGGCGTTTCAGCGAGTCCAGAGACTCTCGGCGGAGAAGCAAAGGACTTCGGTGGAGACGCAGAAGAGGAGGGTGGATCGGCTCGAGGTGGAAGGGGACGGGGCGTGAGTCTTGCTTCCAGCCTTACGAGGTTTGGTAGAGCTCATGGGCTGGAATGTAGGGTGGCAGAGCCGGGAGGGTCGGTGGAGCTTGAGCAAGTGCAGACGCAGCAGCAAGCCCAGCAGTGTGTCTCCTCTTGGGACTACATAAGGGATCGACATGCTGAGGAGGCACAGGGTGTCACCTCAAGAACTCGAATTCCAAGAAACGATGATAGCCGAGCGGGAATCGGAGATACGGGAAATAGAGACGGGGATACATGAGCTCAACGACATCTTCCGAGATCTGGGGACTATCGTGGAACAGCAGGGAGGGCTCATCGGTGTGTCCCCTCCCATCTTCTAATGCCATCCCTGACGTATGATGGATTAGACAACATTGAGAGCAACATCGTCTCGGTCGCTCAGAATACTTCGAGCGCGGCGGACGAGCTCACCACGGCGCACGAGTATCAGCGGAAGGCAGGACGGCGGATGGCGTGTTTGTTGGTCATTCTGGTGATTGTGATTGCGGTGATATTGCTTGCTGTGAGTGTTGGGGTGTATCGCAGGGGCTACGACAGCTGACATAAGGGCAGATATTGTCATGACAGGAACAGCATGTACTGGACACTGATATCTGGATGAGCTCCCAGTGCTAGCTGTTCAGGTTTTATCTCACGGTGCAGAATTGCTCATTGGCAATGCGACAAGAATCCTTCGTCGTGGTAGCAGGCTGTCTCTTCATAGTTGCGCGCAGGAGTCTCGGCCCTGCCAAATGGGGAACAGGTCTCTGCCCGTGGCTAGCGTGACGCGAAGAGGGGCCCGGACGCGGCTGTGTCCAAGGGCCTTCTCAAGGGGATGACTCGGTCAAGTTCGCGTGGCTCAAGTCCGCTAAACAGTCGAGCCCAGACCGATATTGCCCTTCAGTATTCGCTACAAGCAACAGCGTGAGCGATAGTGTCGTGACCGATGGAGACCACGCACCTCTGCCATCGACCGCCAGACTCGTGGCCTGCCCCTGTGCGGCTCTTCGGCTGGAGCAGCTTGTAAGCTCTATTTCACTCCCCAGCCCTCCTGATAGCCTCAACCAGCCCCTCCGCATTCGGTTCCTCCGCAACCGCGTCCACCTCCACTCCTTGATCCTCCAAGAACCTCCTCGTCGTCTCGCCAATCGCTGCGATCCTCACTCTCTCTCTCAATCCTCCTGATCCGTCCGTGCTCGACAACATGCCAAGTCGTCGAAGATAGGAGAGCGCCATTCCGGCCGACGATGGCGAGAAGAACGTCATCCAGATTGCTCCATTTGGCAATCCCTCGGTGATCGCAGATACCCGTCGTCCAAGCTCAGGATGTTCGATGGTCTCGTACAGCGTGGTTTCTCGTACCTTTCTCCCAGCTGAGACCAGGGCGGCTGGGATCTCGTCCAGAGATCTATCCCCTCTGATGATCAAGAATGACCTCGCTGAATGTTTCTGGAGGAGGATTGGGATGAGGGCAGTCGCGGATTTGGCAGTGAGCGATTGGTTCGAGGTGTCTAGTTTCAGGTTTGAAGAAATTACAGCACGCGCTGAGGTATCTCGAGCGGAGGAGCCGACTGTAAAGAGGGGGATCGTGGACCAATGGAGGGGTGCTGCTATATCTTGGCTACTGCATGGATCACAGTCATGGAGCTCACCTCGATCGGGCGTCTTGCTTGCACGAGTTGAGCTTGGAGCCTCAAGGCCCTCCGAAGCTCCTGAAATGGCCGTCGCAGCCCTCACCCATCCCTCGGCTCCTCTTCGACTCATGATCACAACCCCATCATACCCCTGGCATCCCCGCTCGAGGATCCGTCTGAGCTCATCAGTCCGGAATGTTTCCGTCAGGACGGGTACGGAGGTAGCTTCGTAGCCGTGCTGCTGGAAAGTGAGGTGATATGGGTCAGAGCTCGAGGGGTTTATAGGAGCCCTGAAGAGGATGACCGGGATTCGAGTATGGGAGATCATGTGAGGCAAGGGGTCGCGGACCTCGGATGAGATGATGAGGGTCTCACGAAGAGGTTGGACCATGGCCTGGTGTGCTTCGCGATGGGATGAATGGGCTCCATATGTGATGATTCCGACCTGAGTTGGATCAAAAGTCAGTTCGAATATCGGAAGCCAACGACGTTGAACAAACGACTTGCCCTAGACTCGGGGCGTAAATTCATTCTGGCAGTGATGTCCGATGAAGGAGGAAGCTGACAACTGGTTCAAGCAGAGGTCCACGGTGATGAAGAAAAAGGGACCCGAGAAGCTCGAGAGCGGGCTCTTCGAGAACGATTTCGTGACAAGATTTTGAAGCGGAAAACCAGATCGATCTGAGCGACATATCATCCGTCCGCAAAGCCGTACAGGAGATCAACTCCCTCCCCAACGCTGTTGATATCCTCATCAACAACGCCGCTGTCGTCCGTTCCCGTCTCTCAGCTCTAAAACCACTATTCACCCAATGCTGATGGCGGCGACAGGATGGACACGCCTTACCACGTGAAGCCCGAGGGCCACGAGCTCCAATTTCGCGTCCCACTACCTCCGGTCCATGGTTATTCACCAACCTCATCCTCTCGAAAATCTTTGAGTTCGGAGAATAAACGGATCGTGCATGTCGCGAGCTCGGGTCATGCGAATGGGATATCAGGTGGGATGATCCGGCGTTCAAGAAGGGTTATAAGCAAAGCAGGCGTAGTCCGTCGAACATTCCTCCATCGACTCCCGTATGGGGTGCGATACGATATTGATGATTGGGGTTGTTGTAGTTGGCTAGACGATATGGCTCGAACGGATTGCTAGCATTCGCTCTCGACGTAACTTGAGGTCACAGATTGTGCTGGCGATGACAGACGTTGATGGTGGACTGGATGCGTTTAGCCCGGAGCCATCTCCTCACCGTTGCAGCAGCATTGGGGCTTGGAGGATAAACAGGATATAGGGCGGAAATATGGTGAGTCTGGTGAGCAGAGCGCAAGATTTCATGATACGAGAGAGACCAGAACGATGCAGGATGACGGTTCCACGAGCCGCGATTTGGAATGAGATTGAACGTGGAAAGGGGACGCTAACAGGGTGTTTTGACAGGTGCATTCAACGAAGATGGTACCGTCAACAAGGACAGCGACGTCTGGAAGACTCCCGACCAGGGCGCTTCGACCTGAGCTTTTCCTTCATGAATCGATTCGAGCGCTCATGGGGACAGTACGATGCGGGCCGCTTTGGACCCGAGTCTTGAATAGCGAAAACGGGGCATACCTCACCGACTGTCAATTTAACCCTGGCGCGCTGAAGCCCCACCTTCAAGAAGAGGTACGCTTCCATTGTCTTCGATCCCATTCGTGTGATTTCACGAGTCGTTTTCAGGGCAAAGAGGAGAGGCTGTGGAAGTGGACAAATGAGCTGGTTGGGGAGCACTTCGAGTAAGAAGCTGCTAAGGCTGTTCCGGGCATACTGAATGCATGCTCCCTCCCTCACAAGAGGGACCGAAATCGCTCGATTGCTAGCCTAATCGTCTCGATCTCGGTGTCCATCTTCTCCATCTGAAAGAGCACCCATCAGTGAGGAGATCATCGCATTTCGCTGGAAACGTACCTTTTCGCCGTTGTTTGCCCGCACCTCCTCCCTCACCGCTGTCTCGTAATTCGCCTGTCCGATGACCTTCTCCAATTTCTCCTTGTTGCTTTCCGCCAGAACCTGCTTCTTCTCCAGTTTATCGATCTCGGAAGCCGCGTCGACTTTGCCCTACAGCCTCTAATCAGCGATGCAGCGCCCGATTGATGGACTGAGGGCGTACTTGGACAGGTATGTGAATCGTTATCTCGGTCGTTAGGACCTCAGTACCGCAGCCTTTGGGAACCTCCGAATCCTTAGAGATAAACCGGCAAATCCCGCATCCTTTCGTCAGGGCGATGATGATGTCCTCCTGTGTCTCGAGCATCTTTCGTAGCTCTGGTTGCTTCGCTTGGATGATCACTATATTTCCTTGTCAGCTGAATTTCAGCCATATCTTCCAGCACGCACCGGTGATTTTGTCTTCGACTGTCTTGCCATTCGTCGGAAGACTGTACGAAGCGGAGATGGATCGCGCAGACTTGATGCAGCTGAAAGCAAGGTCAAAGTCTGCTTCGGCTCCCGAAAAGTCTTGCTCGGGGATCTGCGGGGTGTCAGACATAGGGTTGGTCCGTCATCAAGGCGGACTCGCCTTCTCGGGGAACGAGGACACCATGATTGACTCGCACTTGTCGTCTGGCCGCCGAGGCAGTCGCTGCCATAAATCTTCCGTGACATATGGCATGAATGGATGTAACAGCTTCAATCCGCCTTCCAGACACGTGTACAGGGTGTTTTGTGCTGAGACCTTGGACGGGGACTCGACGTTGGTCTCGAACAAGGGTTTCGTCGCCTCGATGAACACGTCGCAAAGGTCGTACAGGAAGAATTGGTAAGCAGCAGTGGAAGCATCCGAAAAGTCTCGCTCTTCGAGATGGACGGAGACGGAGGCGCTAGCGAGGTTGAGTTTGTGATACAGCCACTTTTCGACGATGCTTTCGCGACCGGTAGGCTGCAAAACCAGTGAGCTCCGCAAACGAAAGAGCAATCTAGGCCTCACAAGAGGTGAGGCATTGGGTGTGAAACTGCTCTGCTGACGGACTCCCTCAAGATCGACGAGACCCATACGGAAGAGACAGAATTTGGTAGCGTTCCAGAGCTTGTTGCAGAATTTTCGATAGCCCTCGACACGGCCGATCTCCATATTGATATCTCGACCTATCACGCCCGTCAGCGGAGTAGACTAGCACAACTACACACGCACCCCCCGACGTGTAATTACATAATGCGAATCGCAACGCATCCGTTCCGCATTGCGGGATGCCCTTCGGATACAGCTTCTTCTGGCCATCCTCAGCTTTCAAGATCTCCTTCTCCGGCAGATTGCCCATCCGCAGGTCATCATGCAGTTTCTGCAGATTCTGTCCGGTAATGATGTCGGTCGGATCGATGACATTTCCGAGCGATTTTGACATCTTGCGGCCGTATGCATCGCGCACCATCGGATGGCAGAAGACCTCTTTGAAAGGCATCTTGCCGGTGATTTGATTGCCAAAGAATGCCATCCGGGCGACCCAGAAGAAGAGGATATCCCAGCCGGTTTCAAGGATGGAATTCGGATAAAACAGCTCCATGTCGTGGGTCTGACGGGAGTTTAGTGGTATCATCGCGAGGTAGAAAGCAAGCTAACCTTCTCCGGCCAGCCCAGAGTCGAGAATGGCCACAGTCCCGAGGAGAACCAAGTGTCCAGGACATCCTCATCCTGCTCCAAGGTGTATTTCCGTCCCTCTGCCCGCTTCTTCGCCTCTACGTCCGCCTCCTCCAATGACCGAGCTACGATCCAGTTCTTGTCGTCGGCAGTCTGGTCGAGGGTCAGCGAGACAGAAGCAACCTCACTCACGTCTGGTGATTCGCCATCGAGCTTGATGAAATAGGCCGGACATCGGTGTCCCCACCACAATTGTCGTGAGACGCACCAATCTTGCATGTTTTGCATCCATCGGATCCAATCACCAGCCGAGGTCTTTGGTCGGATTTCCAGCTCGCCGTCTGCTGTCCGCTTTGAACAATTAGCTTGGAGCTTCATTTTGTATTAAGGAAATTCACCTTGAGAACTTCGTCTGCCATTGGTCTACAGCTCACCCACCATTGGGGTTTAATGACCTGCTCCACAACGTCTCCGGAACGCCTTTGCTGTGTCAATTGAAAAATTGCAAATGACGGCTGACTCACGAGCAAATGGGAATCTGCATCTCGTTGTCTTTCTGCTCCACGTACAGGCCCTTCTCTTTCAAGGCTTTTATGATCGCATTTCTAACGTGAAACCGTCTCATTCCCTGGGGTTCACATCCGTGAGCTTGAAGCAAGCGGTTAGGTGACCCAACGCACCTTGAGCTCTCCTGCGTTCTCGTTGTATGTCCCATCGTCATTCAGCAAGCTGATAAACTCCAGCTTATTCCGTACGGCGCATTCGAAATCGTTCTGGTCATGTGCAGGTGTGATCTTGACGGCTCCGGTTCCGAACTCCATATCAACGGTGATACCATCGGTGACTATGGGTATCCGGCGTCCTAGGAAAGGGTGGATAGCGAATTTGCCGTGAAGATGCTTGTACCGAGAATCATCCGGATGCACAGCGATGGCCGTGTCGCCTAGCATTGTTTCGGGTCGGGTGGTGGCTACGATGATCGTTTCCTCTACGATGCGGTCAGTATAGGAAAACGGCAGGAAGGCGCCGAGCGGACCTGAATTCTCGATGGGATAGGCGAAAGAAGTGATAACACCAAACTCGAAACGCTCCTTCGCATCATAACCTTTCACGTTCAGCAATGTCCGTCCAGTCAGATGCATCTGATCGACCTGTTCCACCACATCAATACAGCTCAACGAATGGCCTTTCGAACTCACCTCCAAATTCGAGAGACTCGTATTGAGATAGACACACCAGTTGACAAGGCGGTTCGCTCGATACAACAAGCCCTTCTCATGCATAAGGCAGAATGTTTCCCGAACCGCTTTGCTCAAAGACTGTTACCAAGATCAGCAATCGGGATTGCATATTCGTGTAACTGACATCGCTCATGGTGAAAGCTACACGATCCCAATCGAATGATCCTCCTAATCTCGTCATCTGACTGGTGATTTTGTCTTGATATCTGTTCTCCGGATCAGCAACTTGCTAGGAGAAAAGAGGCGATAACGCACTGATCCTTCCAAGCCCAGACCTTCTCCAAGAACTTCTCCCGCCCATAGTGATGTCGTGAGTGACCCTCAGTCTTGAGAAGCCTCTGCTCGACTACGGCCTGTGTGGCGATACCTGCATGATCATAGCCGGGTAGAAATAGCACGGTGTAACCTTGCATTCGTTTCCTGCAATGATCTCGTTAGCTTGCGGTCGAAGTGAAGAACGGAAACGGACCATCGAACGAGAGCGTCTTCTAGCGAGACAGTGAGGGCGTGGCCGATATGCAGATTACCAGTGACATTAGGTGGAGGGAAGGTGATGCAGAAGGTACCCTTCGGTAAAGGCTCTCCATTCGTTTGGAAGACAGGCTTGAAGAAGCCCTTCTTCTGCCACCAATCGTAATGTGCCGCCTCGACCGCGATGGGATCATAGCCTGTTGTAGGAAGGTCGCCGGACACATCTGCAGCGAAGACCCGTCAGCGGTGAGAGAGTGGCTTCTGTACGACGAAACGCACCTTTCTTCTCGCCTTTAGCTGTCGGGTTGATCCATTCCTCTGCCGGTACGACCTCCTTCTTCTCTTTCTTCTCTTTCTCCTTCTTCACGGCGTTCGAGGTGGTCACCGGCGCCTTTACAGCAGCTTTTGCAAGCTTTTCGAGACGTTTTACTTCCTTCTTAGCTGTAGACGAGCGTCACGTCAGATTTGAGATGGCTGCATAGGCGACAGACACCTACCGCCTTTCTTGGACATCTCCCCGACGCCATCGACTCCATCTACTTCACCGTTCGCATGTGATGTACCATTGGGTGCAGTAGCAGCTGCGGGTGCGTCAGACTGCTCGACGGATGCCAGGGTGGCAGCAGCCTGTTTCAGATCGGCGGACATGCTAGTACTTTTCTTTGAGAAGGTGCGCCAGACCGGTAAGTTCGCTAAAGAGGGTATTGCCGTCGGAGAAAGGAGCTTTCGAGCTTTCGATGCTGTGATGAAACGTGCTTGGAAAAGTCGAATCGGTCGTACCGTGCTTTTGATGATCTGTCGCCTAATCATGCACCTCAGAGGGAATAATGATCTGGCGAGTCGAAGCAACTCTAGATATTTCCAACTCAAACTTCCATGAACGGAGCCAATTCGGCTGATAAGCAAAACAAATGGTGATGTGTCCCATTCTTTGAAGCGGAGATACTCGGGTGTCCGCTCCCTCGGTAAACCGGCGAGTTGGGTTGTTCGCCAGTGAAGGCAACAGATCTTGGCCGTCAGCTTCAAGCAGTGGCTTGGCATGATTGCAAGATGATCTCGGTAGGATCTGACAATATTGGGCTCCTCCTTGCGGCGACTGACAGATGACTGGCCAGGCGTTCTTTATCTTCAACCAGAAGGGAGAGGTCAGTTTCCCGTTCCCGTAGCCTGCATGCTTGGGCTGACGATGAATACTTTAGGTCCTGATCTCGCGGCTCTTCCGGACCGACCTGAAGTGAGCAAGCCGGCCGACTTAATTTGACATTGGTCTATCCGGAGACCCGGCTGACTGACTCCCATTTGCAGACGTTCCATATCCGACGTCTTTCGAATCCAGGTCATCTCCAATCCTGATGTCCGCTCTCCTATCATCACTCTAGGCTCGACCTCCTTCTTTCATGTCCGGGTCAATAACGTGTACGTCGTCGGGGTAACCAAGTGCGCAAAATCTTCCCGAATGCCAGGTCCTGCCTGATATCCCCATTAGGTCGAACGCGTCCGCAGCACTAGTTTTCGAATTCTTGTACCGATTCGTCTCGATGTCCCGGAGCTATTTTGGCAAGCTCGACGAGGAGAGCGTGAAAAATAATTTCGTCCTCATCTACGAGCTTCTGGATGGTTCGAAACTCCCTCAGTCTCTCAAGACCCTGCTCATTACCGGCAGAAATCCTAGACTTCGGCTATCCTCAAAACTCCGAGATTGATACACTTAAGATGTACATTACGACTGAGAGTATCAAGTCAGAGATGGCAGTGGTGTGTCATGCTCCAATTAGATAGTCAAGACTAATGCTAATCTTCGCGGCGCAGAGAGAAGACTCGTCCAAAATTACTATACAGGCTACAGGAGCGACATCGTGGCGAAGATCAGATGTCAAGTACCGGAAGAACGAGGCATTTGTGGACGTAATAGAGACAGTCAACCTGTTGATGAGCAAAGAAGGTAAGCTACCACTACTGCTACATCACCTCGACATTTCGCGTCATGTGGAGGGCTGATCCTTGCTTTGTAGGGGCGGTATTGCGGGCGGACGTAGATGGACAGATCCTGATGCGGGCCTATCTAAGCGGAACTCCCGAATGCAAATTTGGCCTAAACGACAAACTAGTGCTACAGAAGCGGTAAGTCATCACTATACGTCCGAACGAGAATCGCTTAATGCTAGATTGTAGCAGAGATACAGCACCCAAGTCGGAAAGCGCTGTTGAACTGGACGATTGCCAATTCCACCAATGCGTCCGACTTGGCAAATTCGATTCAGATCGGTCGATCAGCTTCATCCCCCCCGACGGCGAGTTCGAGCTCATGCGGTAAGCTATGCGCTCGGTTCCTTCCGGTACTAGCTCACGTCCTGCGCAGGTATCGGTCTACAACCAATATCAACCTTCCCTTCCGCCTTCAAACTCATGTCACAGAACCCACCAAATCTCGCGTCGAGTACACCATCCATCTCCGGGCAAACTACGATTCTAAGCTCAGCGCGAACAACGTGGTCCTCAAAATACCTACACCGCTAAATACGACAAATGTGCAGAGTAAAACGGGCGTGGGAAAGGCGAAATATGTTCCGGGAGAGAATTACATCATCTGGAAGTATGCCGTTCTCGAATTCCGCAAGCCGTACATATGCTGATGTGGAGGGGACATCCTCTAGGATACCACGAATACAGGGCGCTCAAGAATGTACTCTTACTGCGGAGGCGGTACTGGCGATCACAACACATCGACAACCATGGTCCCGTCCGCCCATTGAGTTGGATTTCTCCGGTAGGCCCGCTTTCATTCAAATCGATCATGTCTCAGATTGGGATAGTCGTGATGTTCACGGCGTCCGGTCTGCTTGTACGCTTCTTGAAGGTGTTTGAGAAGAGCGGGTATCAGTCGGTCAAGTGGGTGCGATACTTGTCTAAAGCAAACGGATCTTATCAGATAAGAGTGAGTTTTTTGGGCCCCGACGCCGAGCGAGTATGAGCTGATCAAGCCGGATAGTTTTGATGATGCTGTCATTATGAGCAGGCGAGATATGCATTGCAGTACTGTTCTAGGAATAGCATTGACATGGGCGAATGGCACGCGAGTGATCGGTTTAAGGTCAACCTCCGCGTGTACATACAGGTTTAAGACTCAGTTCCTTTCCTGGGGAGCATTCGTGAATCAGCCGAAAGGCCCGAACGGGATCAAAGCCCAAACCCTGGGTGGTCCAAGTATATTACAGCTAGTTCTCCAACAGAGCGAGAATCCCGGGGCACCGAGCACAATTGGGACGCGAGTTGTCAGTTCTTTCATTACATATCTACCCCAAGCTATCTCTTTGCTCTTGCTTGTCAGTGGAGATCTGATCAGGACCTTAATATGCCAACCCCACTTCCCCTTCTCCCGTCTCATTCCGCCCACACGATACCCAGCCCCTCCTCGATACATCCAACAGAACAACCGTCGACTTATACCACAACCCTCTCCAATGCATCCCCAAAGTCGAGATGCTCTTCCCCGCACTTTTCCGATGGCGATAATGGGGCTGCATGGAGTGAGAAGAAGGAAGACTTCGTGAGTTGCCAAGCTGAAGCCTGCTCTTCATCAGCGGAATGGAGCCGTCATGGGCCCTCATTGTGCTTCCCACCTTTATCGCTCATCAGCTGTATATGCATCGCTGAATTGCTCGTCGGTAATCACCAGCTCAGCATCGCCAGGAAATCAGTCGATATCACACCGAACCTCCCCGAAGACTCGAAGACATCTCGTCGAAACTCATTGACGGCTGCAACTATCAGTGAGAGAGCTCCCCGAGTTTCTGCCCTCAGTACATGTCCCGCTGATCCGCATCTCGAGTCCCGATCTGGATCGCATTATCCTCGGCGGTGATCCTGTACAACAGTATGACTTCTGGAGTTCATACCGGGGAAACGGCTGAACGAGGGCTGCAGAATACCTTTACTCCTCATTAAACTTCCCATACGTGAGCGACCTCCCTCAACTGGCCCATCTTGTGAAAATGAGCTGATATCCATGTCATCTCAGCCCATATTCATGTGAGCTTCACCACTATAAACGGAGCGGCTTGCGGTTCCCGCAAAGATATCGGCGAGAGCTCACCAAGGGGCTGTCACATAGTACCTCCTATCACCTCGGATGCGCTGTAAGTCACGACTCGCTATTTCTTTCCGATGGGCCGAGATCCGTCTCCACATCCTTTGTTCGATGACTACGCAACCGGATCAGCTTGCTGACGACATTAGCAGGCCATCGGAACGCGAGTCTTACGGGCCACGACACATCTCATGGATGGCTTGAATACTATCCACATGACTGTGAGCATATCCGCGAAGTTTGAATCCCACGGCTGAGAGTGCTTCTCAGAGAGATATCTACCTCAAATCAATCATTCCGATCGGAATACTGTTCTCGGGATCGCTGATCTTGAGTAATACAGCATACCTCACGTGAGAATTCTTGCCGTTCGCGGTTGCTGGCTGAGAAGTGCAAGCTGATATTATCATTTATAGACTGAGCGTGGCGTTCATTCAGATGCTGAAGGTGACTGCTTGCTGCCAGTGTCTTCTCGTGGTTAACGTTTCGATTCTAGGCCTTCACGCCTGTCGCCATCCTCTTGATATCGGCGATCTTCCGGATTCAAGCGCTGAATCAGCGATTGGTGATGATCGTTATCGTGAGTTTCGGCTGTTTATCATTATCCGAGATCTACTGATGGCATCAAAGCTGATATCATTGGGATGTGCACTTGGTTGGTCGCGCCTCAAGCCAGTGGTCTTATGACTGACAACTTATCCTCCCTCCAGCCGCGTATGGAGAGCTACATTTCGAGATGTTCGGCTTCCTCTGCCAGACCAGCGCAGTCATCGTGAGATCCCATGGTCTTCGCGAGAAATGGCTGAAGCTGACAAGAATGGCTAGTTTGAGTCATCGTGAGCCCATCCGCTGTCCCGATAACTCCGACTGACGACACTTCAGGCGACTAGTGATGATCCAAATCCTTCTTCAGGGTCTAAAGGTACGCCTCTTGTCATCGTCAAGGTTCCTCCTGATAGCCTTCAGATGGATCCCCTTTGCTCGCTCCATCATTACGCTCCCGTTCGTCAATCATTCTCAAAAAGCCAAGTCCTTCATGATCTCCTCTCACCCCTGGATTAGGTCTGCGCGATCATCAACGCCTGCTTTCTGCCTTTCACCGAGGGGTTCGCACCCTTTCGGGAGCTAGCGCGGATCGGGCCACTCGTAATGATGTCAAATGCCGGAGTGGCGTTTGGTCTGAACGTCGCTGCAGTCTTCCTGATTGGTGCCGCTGGTGGTCTCGTTTTAACATTGGCGGGAGTGTTCAAGGTGAGTCGGCAATCTGCGATGAGCTAGATACTGACCAGTATTCAGGATATATTGCTGATAACGTCGAGTTGCCTGTTCTTCGGCAGTGCTATCACACCGATACAGATCTTTGGTCAGTACATTCGATTCCCTCCTAAAATGAGATCGCTCACGCCATCCAGGATACTGTTTAGCGCTGTCGGGCCTGGTAGCGTACAAGAATGCTTCGGGGAAATGAGGATGGATGCTAGACTGTTGACTCCCACGACTCCTTTGGCGTCACTGCTGCTGGGACTCAGCCTCCCTTACTCACCTACTCAAGCGCGAGTTTCGCTGACTTCCATCGACTGTGAGAATGATGCTAAGCACCGAAGTGCGGCAGAGCGCGAAACGATGCGAACTCCGCCGAGGTCCGGCATATGCGGGCGGCGGTGTCTTCTTCCTCAATTCCCCCTGACATAGACCGTAATAACAAGCCATCAACCGAGAATTTCCAAAGGTCCTTTGGTCGCCTCATCACACGGTAGCGGGTCTCACTCCTTTCATCCCGCACTGAACCGAAGGTCTAGCTGGAATCGACATCCGCATCTCGAGCTTCCGTTCATCGAGCTTTAGACCCATCTGTCTGACTTGAAGAATCGATCACACCAATTCAGTATGAAGCAAAACTAGACCTGGCTCGCCATAGCTCTTATCATGGCAGTGTGTAATCCCACACCAATATCTACCCTCTTCTCGACGTCCATGTATGTATTCCTTTCATTCTCACCGGACGATTCTGATGGGTCTTAGATCATACATCGCCACGACCTATACTACCTCGACTCTCATCACCGTCAGCCCGACATCCATCATCAGTGCCACTACGATCTCGTCATGCTTGTCTATCAATTTTGTTGCAGCTGCGGTCTTCCCGCTATCTTCGTCCGCGGGGTCCAGCAGCAGCTCATCTATATCAAGGCGCACTTCAATTGATATAGTCAACGCTAGCTCGACCTTCACGTCCTATACGATCGAAATTTCACCTTCGCATTCACAGCATAAAGGCTCTAGCGTGGAATCGAGTGTATCCACTTCCATCGCGTTGGAAACCACATCAAGCAAGACGTACAGCAATGCCAATGCCTCCGCGTTGACTTCAAGTACTCACGTCGAGACGAGACCAAGCTCTTCGAGCACCAGAGGGGAGCTGCCCGGGATTTCGAGTCCTTCAAACATCGCACACGAGTCATTGAGGGCGAGTCAGCATTCGTCGAGGCGGCCTATGACCTCTCAAGTGTTGTCCATCGTTTCGTCGAATATCGCCGCCGTTACCTCACAGCGCAGCTGGATCCTTGTGTCGACACAAGTGCCTACCTTCTCAGCCGAAGCCTCGGAGAGAATGCCATTGGGTGGAACCTCGAAAGCGACATCACCCGCGCATGACGTAGACTCGTCCTCTCGAGGACTCCGCGGAAGTGTTAAAGTACCTCGAAGCGCAGATGTCGGCGCTTGTGCGTCCTGGACCGTGATGCTGAGCCACGTCACCGCATTTCCGACACCGACTACGAGCTGGAGCATCATGACAAGCACCACCTGGAAGACGACTTTGATGGTCGTGCCGATCGGAACGCTTTATAAAAGCTGTCCACCAAGTGTCACTGCGACTCCGGTTGCAGCGACAAGCCTTTCGCAGCCTGAAACGACGACGACACCGGAGGCAGAAACCCCTGGTAAGCGGTACGAGCAATCTCGCTACCGGTCTCTGATGCATTGTCATAGTGGATTCGACAACATCGGCGACACCGACGGTTGGCGTTAGCAGATTTTATCCCATCATCACACCTTCCACGCCGATTCCGGACTCGTCGAGTAGTAAGTTGCCATTTCAGTTTCCACCATCAATCGCTGATTGTTTGTAGTCTCCAGCGCAATAAACCCATACACTGCAACATCATCGCTGGAGCCGACCACGATTATACCGATCAGTATGCCCCCATTATTCAACACGTACACTTACACGTCCTCTTCCTTGTTCACGACATCATACACACCCCTCACAATCAATGACTCATCTGAGTCTGTCGGTTCCGCGTCACCAGCTACCTTGTCGCCGACATCATCACTCACATCAGTCTACGACGTCCACTTGTCGTTGCCGACCAAATCGCCACTCGAATCCTCGCTATTGACGGCCCTGCAAGCTTCTTCCTCGCAAAGCATATCCTCGCAAAGCATATCCTCGCAAGTCGCATCTTCCCCTACGACCATAACCACCTTGACCTCTCCATCAAGCCCTGTTGCAGCTTCATCGTCATCCAGCACGAATGCGAGGTCCACAATCCAAAATTCAAGCGCCGAGGCCAACTCGCCACCGCACAAGGCTGTCTCAGCCGGCGCAGCTGTCGGAGGGGTATTTGGCGTATTTCTACTGGTTGCATCCTTCCTGCTTTGTGTGAGGTGGGTAATGAAGCGGAAGAGGGTGGAGCGGACGCGGGAATTACGGTCGAGCTGGTTCTATGGCAATGATTTGGGTGAACCAGGCGATGGCGACCATGACGAAGGGAATGAGGCTGAGGTAAATCCTCGTTTGTCTCGCCTGGATACTCGTTTCTGACGCATGGGCTGCCTATCTAGCTCGCAGCGCATGAGCCGCAGTCCCGCTTCTCAGCTCCTTCACCTGTATCGCGCACGTCCGCGCGCTTCAGCCGAGCCGTCCCCGCGTTCCTTGCCCTTCCGATCAGCCGCATGCAGAACGGGTCCGGCCGATTCCCGCGGATGATGTCGACAATGCGAAGCTCGATTTTGGCCGCGCGGCCCGCAGGATCGATGCAAACCGAGCCGTTCTTCTTCGCGCAAAGCGAAGCCGTCCCGGCCCGTCCGACGGACGCGGATGGGACATTGTCCGGAGTCGCTCCTCGTGCGCCACCACCAAGGACCGAGCCAACCGACCCACACATCGACGTGATCCGCTCATCCTCTCCAGTACGTATGGTCCCGACGACGGCCGGCACAACGGCCGGCATGCCTACCTGGGCGTCTCCACCCCGACTAGAGCTACCGCCTCACGAACCAGTCTTCGATTGGGGCCATTCCTACGATACGCCTGCTCTCCGGGTGACTCACGCGATCGAAAGCTTCTACAGCCAGCCCGAGACCCTGCCCAGCATGTATGCTCAGTCCCGTCAAGCGCCCGACATCGATATGTCAGACGTCCCGATTGGACAAGCGGTGTCTGCGCCCGGACGAGTCTCGCCTTTCAAGGTCGGCTCCTTCCCTCTACCACCCACTTCCAGGCCATTCGCCTCTTCCAGCCGGACTCTCCTACCGCCTCCAAATCATGTAACTTCGACGAGCCGGCCACCTCTCTCCAGCATATTCGAATACACCGACTTTGCGGACAGTCGACATGTTTCAACAGCTACCACTAGGAGTCATGAGACGGATCCAACGCGACAAATTTGGAATTCGTACGAAAAACCCTTGTGGGACAGGCAGAGCAGCCTCGGTGATAACAGCATCGATGGAGGAGTCGAGAGGGAGGAAGGGGGGACGGGAAGATCGAGGTCGAAGAGCTTGAAGAGCGTGAGGTGGGGGGATGAGGAGGAAGAATCAGGGATATTTGGATTGGCGAGGGCCCTCTGATTCGGAAGCAAACGCATCTGCACATTTGAAAGATTCGCGTAGCAGGTGTTGCACGAATCATGTATGAGTCTCGCTTTCGCCCTCTGCGCCATCCGTCACGGCTCGAACCAGTCCATCGAGTATATTCCCCTTGCAATGAGGCGGATCTTTGGACGGTCGCATTACTTATTGAAGGTTCCGCCTAGATCTTAATGATGGGAATCGGTTTGGGTACTTAGCCCCTCACGAGGTAATGAGCGCATGCAATGCATTTCAGTGTGACAACGGGGTACATGTTCGTACAAAGTGTATGTGATTATGTGAATCGAATAACAAATGCTGAAAGATGTCGATGCACTTCCCAAGCAGCAATCATGCGCCATCATCTTGGTCCTCCTCATCTGACACCATGGCGCTGTCCGTCTCCCCCATGCCAAAGACTGCATCCATCCTCCTTCGCCGCATCAATTCGGCCTCGCTGACGTTCCCAACGCTCGGATTCACAAGGCCAGCGGCTACCAAAGCAGGGCTGGCGGCACGAGCCCCGGCGACGGCGGCGGCAATGAGGCTGTTGGTTGGCTTGGCCGTAGCTGATGCACCACCAGAGGTGCGTCGGGTGGTACTCCCGCCGTACAGTGAGGAAGAATTGGCTGTCGACATGGCGTACGCAGGTTTGACGGTACCGGTCGCAGCCGACCGGCTGCCATTAAAGAAAGCAAAGGCGCCGGAGCCTTTTGGTATTGGTTCAGGGCTGGGCAGTGCTTTTGCGCCGAGGGGTGGCGTGCGAATCGTCATTGCTTCTCCAGATGATCCGGTCTCGTCAAGGTCGAATCTAGGTGCTGAGAAGTTTCGTTGCAGCTTGAGCGACTCCCTCGATGGTCGGCGAGGAACAGGTGTGAATTTCGAAGGTGGCGGGTTCTTCTTCCTCGTCTTAGGAGTGAAGGTGAGGACGCCTTCTTCCTCATCGGATTTGAGATCAGATGACACTGGTGCACCGAGATCGGCTCCGCCTAATGGTCGGTCCGAAGGACTCTTTTTGTAGTCCCTGACGGGTTTGACGTGGGTCGAGCGGGGAGGCATCAAGTGTCCTTCAGGCGATAGCATCACCGGCGCATCCGGTCGGAAGGCAGCTGTTGCCGCCGCATGTGCCGCCGCGACATCTTCGACGTCCTGGCTTCTCAGCGCAGCTTTCTCGAAGGACTCGTCGATCCAATCCGCCATCTCGGTCAGAACCGAATCGACTTCTCGCATCAAGGACGCCATCTGCATGAAACCGTGGCCCCAGCCCTCGATGATCCGGATCTGCACCCAGTCGTCGTCTGTCTCCCGAAGGATATGGTCGGGTGAATCAATCTTGCCGCTGCTGCTCATTCGAAGACCTTCGCCAAACTTGGCAGACTTGCTTTGAGCGATACCCTCGGCTTGTGCTCGGCGACCGCGCTTGGCCTCGCGGACTTTTCCGGCGAAGATAACAGTGTCATCGACGAATGGATCGCACTCGCCGCAGATAAGATAGACGGGCGGGAAGTGGGCGAGGAGATGTGGGGGGGATAAGATCGGTGAGATGTAGTAATCCGTCTCGAAGTCGGGATTGCGTCGAGGACCGATGTAGAGAATGGCCATCGCTCGCATCTGCAGGGTATCAGCCAGTGTTCCAGCTGTGCTAGGGTTACTCACCATGCTGGGAGAGATGACTCGGTCTTGGAAATATCCCACTCGGCTAGTCATGGTCATCCTGGTCCCGATCGGAGCCTTCTTTCGCTTCTTCACTGGCTTGGGATCCGCCTCCGAATGCTCGCCGGTCGGTTGGGGTGAGATGGTCATCGGTGTAAGCTCTAGCTTCTTTTCCTCTCGCGGCGTCTTTACTCGATCCTGAAGGGATTTGTCCGCATCCCGTCGCGAGTCGGGCTTGACTTTAATGTCCACCTCGTCCTCCTCATCCTCACTGTCCGATGATGATCCAGTCATGGCCTCTTCCACTGTAAGATCCGTTCTATCGTCATGATCCGGTGCGAGCCAACCGACTATCTTGGTCGACATGGTCCGAGGTAATGACTTAGTCCATCCCCCTGGACTGACCGGTTGACTCCTCGTACCACTGCCAGCAGGCTGATCGAGTCCTGGCGTGATAGCAAGACTCGGCAGCTTCGAGCTGATCGCTTCTCCCCAGCTTTTCTGCCTGAATCTCCCGGAGGGCGCCTTCCTCGGCTTCTTTTCGACATCATCGACCACGCTTAGGGGTGACTTGTGGCGCATATGGTCTTTTCCATGCACGATGCCTGGTATATGGGTTTCGGACTGCTCGGTACGTAGAACGCGCAGATTGGTCGGTGACATCCAGGAGGTAAAGTTGAAATCGAGGGCGGGATAGGCTAGAATCATAGAGATGGGGCGTGGAATGGCGGTGGGATGTTCGAGGATGCGAAGCATGATTGTTGCACAGATGTTGCCGCCCCTACAGCATGGGTCAACCACCTCGAGTCATCTGACAAAGTCTGGGACTCACGCGGAGTCCCCAGTGAGAACGCAGCCAAGCGCATCGCTCTTGATGCCTATACACCTGCCTCTCGTCTCCATGATGGTCCGGTACGCATCGAAGCCTTCCTCGATCGCCCAAGGATATGGATCTACGGTGTGGTTTTGGTCCAAATACCTGAAAATGGCACAGTCCACTCACACTCGGGGGCCTTTCCATATTTGACGCTCAGGATCGGCTTGCCAGTCCGCTTTGCCCACCTCCTCAACCTCTCCTCGTGACACTCCGGCCCCATGGCGATGAAGCCTCCACCAGGAAAGTCGACGACTAGCTCAGTGGCATTCGCCAGCGCCTCAGCTGTACCGTTGAAGAATAACATCGCTTTGACAGAAGGCAGCGCGGCACGGGAAGAGGTGGAAGGACGGGGGATGGTGAGGTGCTGGACGACGGGGAGGTTTGGGCGGAGATGGAATGTAAGGAGTCGGACCTGTCAATGATGGTAGTTGTCAGAAGCAGTAGCCACCTTCGGAGGGGGTCAATGGGGGGTCGATGATACGTACATATGGGTTGTTGGTCTTCTCCCATGTGACCCGTAGCATCTCCACGGTACAAAGCGCCCTGAACCTCCTCAACTGCGCAGGAGGGCTCGTGTCAGCCAAATCCGCTAATCCGAAGTGCGGCCGTCGTATGAGATCGATGAAGACTCACCACCTCGTCCCCTTCGGTAGCCCACAGCAGATAGTAGAACGAGAACAGCACGCTACACAGATCCTTCAGCCATTTCGGTCGGATTGTCATCGCGGAAGCGAAGCCGGCGTCGAAGGCGGTGTTGACATAGGTTGCGCGGTAGTAGGATCGCGAGTACTGTATAACAAAGCATCGTCAGCAAGTTGGAAGGACGTCGTGAGGCTAGACTTGCCAGTCGAGCTAATGGCTCAGGCGCTAAGGGAAATCAGGTGTTAGCGATGTAAGGAGCCAGTCAAGGGGTCAGCTTACCGCCTAAGCCGAAGAGATCATCTAGATGTCGAATGGCATACGCGAGCGTCAGGGTGCCGAGGATGAGCTGATATGGTGTGAAGTGTCCTGTCGTGAAAAGTTCAACCCTCAGTGCTGATTGGAAGTCATCTGAGAAAGAGCAAGCTCACTCAATCGCTCATTCAGCTTCCCCATCCACCCCATCCCATACCCTCTCCTCCCCACCAGAGCCACCCAAAGCCTCACCAGCCACGACTTCTTTTCCCTCGATACCCGTCCTCCTATCCTACCGCTCGGGAACGACCCAGCAGCGGTCGACGTCCGGGTAGGTCGGGGCGCCGCGCCGTCGCCTTTGTATAATCGCCATACCCAGAAGAAGAGGACGAGGAAGATCTGAGTGCGGCGGAGAGTAGGAGAGGGACGACCGAGGACATGGTCGATCATGGTCCGCGTTGCGGGCAGGTGGAGTGAAGACGGAGAGAGGGAAGGGGGGCCTCGTTCGAGTGAATCGGGCCCGGTCCTGGTTTGCCGTCCACGACGGGCGAATGAATGGAGAAGGGCGCGGCTTAAGCGCTCGGCAACCGGGGTCGCGATCGTTTGATCCGTACTTCTGGTTTCATGGGCGTAATTCGAGCAGAGTGAGCTCTATGATTGTGCTGGATGCGAGTCCGGTGACCACGTTGCCGAGAAGACAAACACCCCCGGCTGGATCGGATTTCGATGTCACGAGATGAGTAAGGATCGGGTCGATTGATAAAAGGAAGGCTGATGCGCAGGAGATACAGAAATGGGAGGAACACGTACTCGTCATTGAATGCACCGGAAACGCGGTCAGCCGATGTAGCTTGGATTCTGGTTTCATTACTGAGGATTTTACCCGTTTCCGGTAATTTCCCGCGAACACCCCCTTGCCGGCGGGATCCTTTCCGCTCTAAAAATCCTAGGCTTGTCCTGTACGTGATTTTGCGCGTTCCGTCCTTAAACCAATTCAACGGGAACGATGACGAAAGCGAAGCCAGCTCGACATGTTGCCGTCGCACTGATCTTCTCCTCCTCGACTCACCGGTTACTGATGATCACGAGCCGGAAGCACCCTCACTTATGGATTTGTGAGCCGCTGCAAGCATCGGCCAATCTTGTCCAGCAACTGATGACTATCTGTCTGTCAGTACCGAAAGGCAAGGTCGAGGAGGGCGAGACTTCCGGACAAGCTGCGGTCCGAGAAGCATGGGAAGAAGGTGCATCCTCGCGTCAGCACAATCCGCAAAACACCTTGCTGAGCGCACAGTCAGCTGGGACACCGCAGACTCTCGCAGCGCCGACCGATGATCAGCGCCTGCTCATGCTGGCGCTAGAGCCTGGACCATCTCAATTGAGAAGATCGGTATGGCACATACACGTCCTCGAGGTGACCGAGGACGAGGTCGACCAAGTCACAGAATGGTGATCTCTCAAATTAGTCATATCAAGCTGTACTGACTATTCTTGAGGCACGAGCGGCATGAACGACAACGCGAATGGGTCGCTCCACGACAATGCCTCGATCGTATACGAGAATGGTACACCGATAGCTCCGCACGCGACGAGATCGATGCAAGTGCGGAAGTGGAAGGAGGGTGTAGTGCCCGGGAAGATAGAGCGAGGAAGAAGCAGAAGAAAGGAGGGGCGATGGAGATGGCGCTGAACGCCTTTGTGGAGCGATGGGGATGGGAGAAAGGGGAGAATGCCGCGAGATGAAACGCATCTCCCGACCCGGACATGTTTGGGACTCGGTGTCCTCGCGTCGAACGAGAGGCGACTAGGCGAAAGACAGCTTGATGCATTCGAACCTGCTTGGAGGTGGGCAGAAGCAGTACCTGGGACGTCACTACATGACACGCTGAGATCCGTCCTTTCAGCCGTTCTAGCATGTCTGACGCTGGAATGCGTTACAGGAGGGCAGCGCTCATCGATACAAAGGATCTTCACTGTCAATTCAGTTCAAGTCTTCAGCAGTGTCAGCGACGAAAACCTCGGGTTTCAGATGCAAGGCAAATGTGTGGAGCACGTCTGTCCTCTACCCATGTTATGCCGAGCTCAACGTCCACAACAGATTGCAAGCACAATACGATCCGCCTTGACATCAATACTATGAAAACCAATACGCCAGGCATCGACCTCTCAGATGCGTCCTCCAGCAATACCGCAACCTGGATGATCAATGAGGGGCATGTCCAGACGTTCAGGGAGACCAAGACTATCAGGAGGAGGATCGCTATTCTGATCAGATGCCTGACTTTGATATTCTATTTGCTTCCAGGCCACGCTCATCTGTACCGGTCAAAGCATCTTGGAACTCATCTTCATGGTTGCCCCTCCGTCAAGACCATGTCTTGGGTGATCCTTGGTATCATCAGCGTAACCGCAGCAGCCATGGGAGGGATGACTTATGGTGGCTCTATGTACGCGGAACGCTTGAAGGCAGTGCAGCAGCAATTAGCTGAAGTCACCCTATCTTCAAACCCAACAACCGCAGCAATCGAGAGGGTGACAAAGGGCGAAATGGAATCTATTGCGAGGGCAACAGAGAAGGGCAACGAGATCATCAAGACCTGCCCACGGATTGGTGATTGTACGGATTGCAATCACCTATAGGGCGACCGCAACGCATGCTGGAAAGACAACAATAACATCCTTCGTCTTTTCTCTGAAGCTTGCCCAAACATGTTAAGCGAAGCGTGGCACGAGCTTCATGTTGTAAATTGTGAATGCATAGGCTTAGATCAATTAGCGGAAAGAAGACTTCAACTACCCGCATTCTCTAAGACCTTAACCGAGTCTTCCAAAACAACCGAGGTAGGATCGCACGGACCATGTCGAGGTACTTCTCGTAGGTTGTGCTAAACGGTTTCACCCGCAGACGTATTGTTGATGTAACGAACGTATGGTACCTGTGCGGGGGGAGATGCTTCGACGAGGATGGCGAAACAGTCTGTCGATCAGCTGAGGTGTCCTTCCCTGCTTTTTGCAGGTCTCGCCGAATGGGCGGCTCAGGAAAAGTCAAAAGGAACATCCATAATGGCTAGGCCCCGTGCTGCAAGCCCGTGCATCTATTCCTTCACCTCAACCATACTCGGTCTCAAGTCCTCCAGCTTGTTCGCCCCCAACAACCTCATCGCCAAGAGTATCTCCCCTTCCAATACTACGCTCATCAGTCAAAACTCGCAACTGACCATGCTCAGACGCGTTTCACTCACTTCCAACAGCATGTTCGACCCCCTCGACTCCCGCCACGCTCTGGGCAAACAGGAATCCTCTTCCCACGCCGACAGCATTCGCACCGAGACACAACGCCTTCACCACCTCGGTCCCTCGTGAGATCCCGCCGTCGATGTATACCTCGAAAGGCCTGTCCTCCTTGCCCTTCGGATCAGGTGGAGTCAGGCGGGACGGGTCGGCGAGAGCGGTGGGTTGTAGGCCGGTGGGGCCGCCGGATTTGGGACGAGGGAGTTGGGGCGCGTTCTTACGGATTTCGAGGAGGACGTCAAGGGAGGGTCGGGTGGTGTCGAGTTGTCGACCGCCGTGGTTGGATATCAGAATGCCGGATGCGCCTTTCTCATAGGCTAACAATGCATCCTGCCATTCACAGCAATCAGCTATCGTCCCTGATATCGATGCATCCTGACGTACCTCGACGCATTGCACACCCTTGACGATAATCGGCAGATCCGTCAAAGACTTGACCCACCTACTCAATCAGCTCGATCCCGCAACGTCATACTCACGCAATATCATCCCAATTGAGATCCGGATCCACACCCGCAAACATCGCCTGACTGACCCCCTTCGTCGAATCGCTCTTCTCGCTCACCCCTCCCGCCGGGCCCTCAAACTCCCCTTTCAACCGCAGATCTCGCTCCCGTTTCCCGCCGACCGGAGCATCACCAGTCATGAATAACGCGTCCATTTTCAACTTGTTAACTTTGTTGATCAGATCGGTGGCGACGGAACGGTTGCGGTTGACGTAGAGCTGGAAGAAGAGGGGTTGGCAGGGGGATCGGGCGGCTGACATCTCCTCGAGCGAGCAGGAGGCGTTGCTCGAGATCTGAAAAAATCAGCGAGGTGTAGCGAGTTGTATAGTCTGAGGGCACAATCTGCACGATGCCCGTGTTTGCAGCTCCTTTGGTAAGGTTCACCTCTCCATCCGGATGCCCAAGCTTCGCCATCGCCCTGATGCCATCAGCTACAACCCCTCAGGATTTTCCCCCATCCACTCATGCCGGTGAGATGAATACGGGTATCGAGCTCTTCTTGCCCATGATAGTGGTGCTAGCATCGGCCTCTGCGACCTTCCGCAATATTCGCGGTCGGAACTGGACTTTCTGATACGCTTCTCCATTCTGCACCTTCGCTATCCAGACCTCAGCCCCTACTCCTATATCCTGGATGAATGGACCCACTGATCTCGTCGTCCCCCGCCGAGGCATAGTACGCCAAAGCCACCTTCGACAACATCGGTTCCGCATACCTCTACGCCACCCTTCAGCTGATTTCCCTCGGTGCGGGTCTGCCCACCTCGAAATCCTTCATGTTCACCACCACGCCCAAACCCCTCTCCTCCATGGCTTCTCGCTCCCTTTTGATCCTCTCCGACTCATTCTCCTCTTCCTTACTAACCTGTAAACGCAGCTCCACCCTCTCCTCCTCGCTCGCGCCGTCCACGTCAAGTGTCCCTAGGTGATGAACGGTGGGCGGGATGTTCCGGGGTTCGAGCTGATCGCTCGGATGGCGGGGTTGGAAGATCGGTGTCACGTCTTTCGACCTATTGGATTCGATAATACTCCGCCCGCCAGGATGATCGTCTAACCATTCTGTCATGCTAGCACATCCATATCAGCCCTCGCCTCTTGTTCCTTGATGGGGAGAACACACTCGTAGACATCGCCTCTGATGACGACCCACACTTCCTCCCCGTCCTTATGATCCAACACGTCTCGGATCGACACCAGCTCGCCACCTTTATGCCGAGATTCGGAGTCGTCGAAATCGCCGTGCACGGCGTCAGGGATTTGGGAGTGGACTTTATCGGGAACTGCATCGGGTATGGAATCAGGTTGTGAGTCGAGTCGTACACGATCCCGTTTAAGGTAGAAAGCCTGCAATACATCAGCTAGTGAAGAATCGAAAGAGAGGTGACGGACGATTAGACCTATGGAGAGAGTGGCACCGGTCGTCCAGGCGTATGACTGGTATCGCGAGCTGCTGGCAGGCGAGGTCGATGCAAATCGCTTTACGGATCCATGTCGTCCAGCAGCTGTGGCTGACCTCAAAGTCGACGCAAAAGTACTGATCGTGCGATTTGTAAGCATTGTGGGTTGGAACGGATGCTGGCATCAGTGGAGCTTGGACAGGAGATCAACAGCTCAGCACCTCTCCCGGTTTCGGAGTAAATGAGCTGCCGAAGTGGTTCGGCGAAGAGCAATTCCTACTCAATGCGCTACCGACAGCTGGCTTAGACAGCTTGAGTCTACTTTCATGCTCCTTTCATGCTCGAATGGATGATGCAAAGTGTGACAACAATGTCAAATCGAGCTTCGTAAGCAGCCCGCCCCAGCTCATCCTCCCCAATGTCCCCTTTGCGCACCCGACCCGCTCGCCTACACCGCATATCGCCCACTCGCACCCACGGCGCGATCCGCGTTCTAGAGATTTGTCATTAGCGATATTTTCGCTGATGCAGTTTGAGACTCACGTTGAGCGCGGCCATGGAGGCATCCACGAGCGTCCGCCGCAACTCGTCCACGGCCATCCTCACTCGTGACTCCTCGTTGGACTCGATAAGGAGATGCAGCTTTGGTTCCGCCCCTATCATCGGTTCCTCGCCAGGCGGATAGAAGATTCCTAAATTTAGATCGTCAGCAAGCCGCTGCATCAGATTTAGGAAGGAGCTCACCTCTCATAGTGATGGATGCCCCAGAGATCTCGCACAACAGGGTCATCTGCTCCTTGTTCGTAGCCTTCCACCTCGCCTTCTGCGGATAATCGTTGATCGGGAAAACAGCATGCCAATCGGTCGCGTCCGGATCCTTCGTTTTTCGCGGCCCTTCGACAGCCGTCGCTAAACCAAGCTTCTCCGCTTTGGTAAGCTCGATGGATTGCGTCAGACGCGCCACGACCTTCGCGAGCGCCGCTGCATCGACATGACGGCCTTCCGCTTTCGCTTTTGCGAGCGCGTCCAGTGTTTGTCGAGGAAGTGCAGCACCAAGATTCTTCCCGCTGGATGAGTAAAGCGAAGGGTTGATCGCTTTGTCCGGAGCTGGCCCATTGATAATGTCGACTTTGATCTCGGTGAAAGTGTAATCGGACTCGCCTTTGAGCGATGCTTCGGACGGTTTATGGTCGTTCGTTTTGGGTTTGTACGGGATGACAGCGCCTTCGCGAGACGAAAGTGACAAGGCCTCGGAGGTATCACCGTAGGTGACCTTCTCCGCTCGATCCTTCTCGTCTCTCTTTCGCTCGATTCGTTCAAGACCCTTTCCGCTATACCCATTACCAGCAGCGCGCGCTTTACCGGACTTGATCTTCGCGAGGAATCCTGGAGACACAGGATCAGCACGAAGGGGATGTGGAGCCAAGCGCGACGTACCATCGGACATCTCCTTCAGCTTGTCCGGGATGAAGGCTTTGCTCGCGTCAAGGGCGCGGACGATGTCGACGGCGAATTTCTCTTGCTCTGGGGTAATGAAGGTGATGCAAACGCCCTTGTTTCCAGCACGTCCTGTTCTGCCTGCCCGATGCACGTAGTCCTCCATGTGGTTCGGAGCGTCATAGTTCTGGATGGCAAGTAAGCAATGCGCCGTTGTGTGAGACGAAAACACTCACAATGACCAGCTTCAGCTGCGGAACGTCCAGTCCTCTCGCAGCAACCGAGGTTGCGACAATGATGGGGACATCACCGTTCTTGAAGTTCTTGATCGCTTCCTCACGGTCGACCTGCTCCTTCCCACCATGTAACGACGAACAAACATAACCCCGTTGGAGCAGCTCTCGGAAGAGATCGTCTGCTGATTCCTGCCGATCGACGAAGATGAGCGCCCGGGAGTCCTCATCCTCCTCTTTGTGCTCTTCGCCAATCTCCCCAAGAATCTCCAACAAGCGGTTGAATTTGCTGTCCCCGTCACGGACCTCGACACGCTGATCGATCTCCGCTGCCACGACCGATCTCCCGCCGACGGTAATCTCAAGCGGTCGAATGAGGATCTTCCGAGCAAGACCTTCCATGGTTTTGGGGAATGTCGCGGAAAAGAGCACTTTCTGCGCATCTGGCCGGATATTATTGACGATCTTCATGACTTGAGGCTCGAAGCCCATGTCGAACATGCGGTCGGCTTCGTCGAGAACGAGATAGGTACATCGCCGAACATTGGTAACACGGCCATTGTTGGCGGTGAGGAGGTCGATCATCCGTCCCGGAGTGCAGACGACGATTTCGGCGCCCTTCTTCATCATCGCAATATCTTCGCTGATCGAGGACCCGCCGACGCAGCATGTGACCTGAGAGGCCCGATCGTCAGAACAGCACAGTTGACCGATATAAGGATTACTCACCCTGAAGTTGAGAGCCTGCATGAACGGCTTGCATTCCCGGTAGATTTGCATCGCGAGCTCTCGAGTGGGTGACATGACAACAGCGATCGGACCTTCGCCGCCTCCAACCGGCCGCTGGTCTTTCACGTGCCGGAAAAGCGGAAGGAGAAAGGCGATCGTCTTCCCTGACCCTGTTTTGGCGATACCAATGACATCTCGTCCGGACATGATAGCTGGGATCGCCTGAGCTTGGATGGCGGTCGGCGTTGCCCATTCATTCCGTCTGATAACGTCGAGACTGCACGGAAATGCAATGATTAGTATCTATACATATATACTTTCCAACGATGTACTCACCAGACGGTCGGAAGACCGAAAGCACCCCAATTTTTGGCAGGTCGCGGTGCATCCTGTCCTCGAATCTTGATACCATCCATCTCCAGCCTCATCAACTCCGTTTCCTCCTCGTCCATTTCGAGAACCTCGACGGGAGCAGCGTAGAACGCCTTTCGGAACGGCTCATAGTCGATCTGGCTGTGGTCAGGCGTTGGGAGGTCCTTCTTTCGGGATTTGCTGGCGGCCATCCTACGCTCCTCATCAGCATCATCCGTTTATAAAGAGTCGGGACATACTGGAGCAGCGCTTCTGCCCTTGTCAACTCCTCTTCCGCCTTATTTTTCACCTCCCCTTCGCCATCGCTGTCGTGATCCTGCTCCATGAGACCCATTCGCTTCGCGTCCTTCTGGTTGACCTGCTTGACTTCGGCACCGATGTCGTTCATATACGCATCAAGCGGATCAACGTCGTCTTCCTCCACTTCCTCCTTCTTGTCGACGTCCATTTTCACGGATTTGGCGTCATCATTGGTCTCACTGTGCCCGTTGACCTCGCCATTGACTTCAGCGGTGATATCCGGCAGGACGTCCTCTTCCATCGCCTCATCCCCATCCGCTACTGCCAGGTCGTCACCAATGGCGTCGACCGAAGCCGCTTCGCCGCTCTGTACTTCCGGATTAACTTCTGGTAGGTCAAGCTTCTCCAGCTTGCGATCCGAAGCCTCCTCGTCATCAAGAGCGGTGATGGTGCGTTTCAGGGGGGTCGACCCGTTCTTCACCGGCAGGCCGATACGAGAGAGACCGCCGAGCGAGAAAGCAGATGGCTTGCTCGGAAGCGAAGCTACCCGTCCCACAAATGTTCAGTATGCGTTTCAGGTGGATAAATTCGGACTCACCTCTACCGGTGGGGACAAAGCTGGAGGGGGCAGGCTTCCTGTCAGCCGGTTCGGGAGTGGCGGACTTTGCCTTGCCGTCTTTCAACTTGTCAAGCTCCCTCTGCTTCTTCCAAACTTCAAGCCTCTCCTTCTTCGACCGCTGCTTCTCCTCCTCGGTCTGTGGTCCAGGTGAGCCACTAGAGGCCGCGTGTAACGCAGGGATAGAGCGAGATGTCGGTATCCGCTTCTCCGGCGAGCGGGAATGCGGAGCGTCTCTGGGCGGAGAGCGGTCTCGACGTGAGGATTCGTGATGGCCGTTCGGACGATCGCGTTCTCGATCATCCCGACGTCGATTATCCCTCTCATCCCGCCGTCGGTCATCCGAATACCGCTCTTTCTCCCTATACCTATCCTGTTCCTTCTCCCTCTCTCCATCCCTTTCCCTATCTTTATCTCTAGGCTTCTCCCTCTCCCGCTCCCTCTCACCATCCCTGTCCCTATCTCGTCGTCCATCCCTGTCTCTCTCTCGGTCCCGAGCCGGATAATCATCATCATGCCGAGCTGACCGCCTGTCGTCAGGCCGCCTGGAGGAGCTCGCATGGGATCTTTCATACCTAGTTGGGGAAGGACTGCGATGAGAGCTCCGGTGGGACGAGCGTCGCGGCTCGGGAGACCGGGACCGGCGAGGGGAGCGAGGCATGAGGAGACGCTGGGACACGAGACGGACTGCGAAGCGAAGGACAAGTGGCAAGATAATTCGAGGGAAGTCTAAGGGTGTATGCAGTTCCAGTAATGCCGAAATACCGTTGAGTGGCAAAGGGGAAAGGACGGGGGCATTTGAAACCTCCACCCGATTCACGACGCGACTGTTACCGTTCTACCCAGGTGTCGCTCACCGCATTTGCGGTGACTCATCTCGATTCCTCTTACCTGAGCTATCTGTCTCGGACATTCTCCCCGTCAAAATGGCGTCGACCAGTAAATTTACCTTCCTCGAAACAACCCACCTCGCTTCTCAACCCCCTTCCTCCGAGGTCACCATGCAGAACCTGATCGATACCTCCGAGCGGATGGCCGAAGAGGCGAAGGAGATCATGCCGTATAGCTTTGACGAGTGTACTTATGCCAAAGGTTATCTACGCCAAGCAATATGGAGCTGCTTGGGCGAGTTCTCCTCAACGATCATGCTGTGTTAAGCTGATGAATGGCAGATTGCGGGGAGAAGGGAGTATGCTATGGTTGCTCCATATCCTGTCACTCTGGTTCGTCCCCTTTTGTGAAGGACTTTGTCAAGCTGATGAGGGTAGATCATCGCCTCATCGAGCTCTGGACGAAGCGCTCCTTCCGCTGCGACTGCCCCACCACCTTAATGCCCCCCACCTCAAACGGGAAACGACGGAGATGTGCCCTCAACCCTCCCGGAACGCAGCCAGGACCGTCTAACGAGGAGAATCACTACAATCAAAACTTCGCGGGGAGGTTCTGTCGATGTGGGAAAGTTTATGATCCGGAGACGGAGGATGAGGCGATGTTGAATTGTATGGCATGCGAGGTGGGTTTGCTTCAACCAGTTTTGGTCAAAGGGGGAGCTTGAGCTGACGAGGGTAGGACTGGTACCATGAGAGTTGCTTGAATTTACGGCCTAGGGCGGTGGCGAAGGCCGACCCGGATAAGGAAGAGGAGGACGAGGACGAGGAGGAAGCGGTCCTGATCCCGTCGGACACGTATGACGGGCTCATCTGCGCCGAGTGCGCGGGCGGACATCCACTCATCCGTCATAAAGCTGGGACCGAGGGATGGATGATGATCGAGGCTAGTGAGGAGGGTGGAAGCTCGACAGTCATTCGGCGGAGGGTTCAGGTGAAAGAGGAGAAGGAGGAGAAGCCAGAGGGTGAATCCTACGGACTGAAGAGGTCGGCGGAGGATGAGGAGGTGGTCAGAGGACCAAAGAAGCCTCGGCTGGAGCATGGTGATATCAAGACCGAGACCGATCATACAATGACATCAGTGCAGAATGGAGTGGCGAACGGAGGAGAGGGGCAGTGGAAAGGCGAAGGCGACGTCTTCCTGGCGTACGGTATTCGGGATCAACTCAAAGCTTCGCTCGACGTGAGCCGGTTCATGTTTTGTCCTCTTGTCTAGCTGATGGAGACGATAGGCGGCAACAATCGCCAAGCTGCCGTTCCCACTTGCCGACGCCGAGATATACGAGCCGCCCAAGGACGATCATCAAGGTATGCTCCTGTTCTCATGTCCGCGCGGCAGCAGCTTATGTGGCGCGTAGAGGAAACGCTGGACGAGGTGACCAACCGCGTTGTCGGACCCCTGCCTCGTGTACAAGCCATCGAAGCGCTCCGCGGGTATCAGACCATGAAGTCCGCGTCCTCGCCATTTGCTAGTCTCAACGAGCTGATGGTTGACTACAGGGACAAGCTGAAGACGATGCTCACGGGCCACGCCCAAGCTGGCCAGACAGTCAGGAAGGAGGACATCGAGACGTTCTTCGCCGAGCTCAAGGAGCAAAAGGCACACTGAGCCGGATGTGCTACATCAGGCATATGCGTATAATGACCATGATCCGCTAAGATCCGCTACTTCCCGAGTGCCTCTTCTCGATCCATGACCTTCTGATCCAGCTTGATCAAGATCACCGTCCGTTGAGGGTACTGATCCGTCCCGACTGTATGCGCTGTCACTCGCGCGGGCTGAATCCACCATCAGCCTGGATCTACCACTGAGAAGAGACGCACCACGTCCAGTCCATCGAGAACCCCCTCCACGATCCCCGCCGTAAAAGCCTCGCACGACAACTGCGCCATATCCTTCGGTATCGACATATGTTGCGTCAAAGGCGGTTGATTCAGGGTCAACATGTCTATCCAACCCATATAATCAGCTTGTCAAAGCTAGGAGTGGTGGAAGAAGGAGAACTCACATTCATCCTCGCCCTCGACGGACCGCTCGAGACCGTCTGCGGGGCGACCGAAGCAGTACCGATAAACCTGGGTGTGTACGAATTGTAGAATCGGGATAAGGCGATGTTCTCGTTTCGGCTCCTTCTCGAGCTTAGCTAGGGACCCGTGTCTAAGCCGAGAAGACGGGACCTTTCCCCCTACGAGTTGGGTATTCCGGAGCAGGATCAAAGACAATATCCGAACGCCCGCTTCGTACCCCAACGACGACAACCTGTCTCCACTTTTCAGCTCTCCTGATCCAAAGCATTTAATAGTGGAACATAAGGCATACCGTCGTTCCAGGTCTGTAACACTATCCACCCGACTCTGACTATAACTCACCACCTCCGCCAACAAAAACGCAAAAGCGTTCAAGCCCACCTCCGCCCCTTTCGTCCGATTCAGCGGTCTATCGAGTATCCCAGCTGTTGGTTGAGGGGAAGCACCGAAGAGCTGTTGTTGGAGTGAGGGTGGGTGGGGTTGGGATGGGGTCCGTGAGTCGCGCTTGGAGGGGAGGGAGGTGGTGCTAGAGGATGTTGAGGAGGAGGTGAGGGAGAAGCGGGAGGAGGAGGGTGGCGTGGAGGAGTAGTACGATTGGGTGTTCATGGGCGTCAAGATGGGGCTGAGAGATCCAGAGGTGGTGGTACGGGAGTAGTCGCAGATCTTATTGCGTGGGGACCAGGGTAGATGACCTCGTGTTGCAAGGCCGATGGTGTGGATAAAGGAAGCGGAACCTTTTGCCTGAGTAAACTAGTGTAACTAGTGTAGATGATCAGGGACAACTCGTGGGAAATCGACCCTTTAGTCTATACCGGTCTGGCACTAGTCTAGAGTCAAAATCCGTCACGCTGGTGATCGACTCTTAGATGGGATGGGTGACATCGCCAACCTGATACATGCCTGCATATGGAATCGGTGTCGCACCTGCAGTGTTCCGAGATCCGAAAGCGACACAACCGAACTATGAAAAAGTGATGGGGGGAGTTTGTATCCTATCCCAGTGCCAAGTGCCACTTTTGAGAAGTACGAATCCTAAGACACCGGCCGGGACCTAAGCGTCACCGTCCTACTCATCCTCAAGTCCCCCCTTGTACTTCCTTCCTCCTTCAGATTATATTATACAGTCTGTGCACCTTTAAACACTCTTCCGTATCACCTCGAGACGCGTCGACGATACTCAGCATATCGCTGCGACATCCAAACACCACCTCCCCGGCCCCAGCCATCGCCGCGCCAATCTACTCGTCCTCACCCTCGACCACTCCTTACATCTCTTACCCAATCCATAGCCGACCAGATTCACACGATGGGCCAATCACCTTCCAAGACGGTGAAGCGAACAAGATCCAAGGAGTTATCCTCCTCGGATCTCGCAGACAGTCTCGCATCAACCACAATCTCCTCTCAATCAAACCCCTCTTCCCTCTCGCGTCCAGACGGTCCATCCTCCCCTGTCGCCTCACCCGGTGCTTCACCACCAGTCAACGTTGGTGACGGAGGATTCAGTACGCCGGCACGGATGAGTGCGCGAAGAGGACCGACTAGGAAGGAGGATCGGAATGGCTCGATATCGAGCTTCAGCTCGGCCAATGGTACTCCTGCTCGACCTTCTATCCAAACTCAGGCACTTGACGGTACACCCGTGGTCAAATCTCCTCAACCCGCCAAGTCGCCCCCCGCCGCTACCGGTGGTTCATCTAATAACCTTTCCGTACCATCCCCTCCCTCAGTTCCCACCACGACAACCGTCCTTGCCGCCTCCCCAAACTCCTCCGGATTGCGGGCTTCCATCCTCGGTACTTCCCCTCCTCCATCATCCGCCATCGCCTCGTCTTCAGGACGTCCTCCATCACCCGGCGTCGGCTCGCCCTTCGGCGCCAACCGCGATTCCACCTCATCCCTCTCGCCCGGCGCAGCGTTGAGCGCGACGATTAGCCGAGGAAGTACAGGAGGAAGCGGTTCTGGACCGCAAGTGCTAGATGTGGACAACATGATCGGACGACTACTCGAGGCGGGTTACAGCGGGAAGGTGACCAAATCGCCCCCGCTCAAGAATGCCGAGATCGCGAGTGTTTGCGCAGCAGCAAGAGAGGTGTTCCTGTCACAACCAACACTGATCGAGCTCACTCCGCCAGTCAAGATCGTCGGAGATGTTCATGGACAGGTGAGTATCTTCTCCATTGTGTTGGGAAACTGATTGACGGGCAATAGTACGCCGACCTGATCCGGATGTTCGAGATGTGCGGCTTCCCTCCCCAAGCCAACTACCTCTTCCTCGGCGATTATGTCGACCGGGGCAAACAATCCCTCGAGACTATCCTCCTCCTCCTATGCTACAAGATCAAATTCCCCGAAAACTTTTTCCTTCTCCGGGGCAATCACGAGTGTGCAAACGTTACACGAGGTACGCCTTCCCGAATCCAGACCATTCTGTTCAGAGGCTGATCTGAGCAGTGTATGGATTTTATGACGAGTGTAAACGACGGTCGAACATCAAGACGTGGAAGACCTTCATCGACGTGTTCAATGCCTTGCCTATCGCCTCCATCGTAGCGAGCAAGATTTTCTGTGTACATGGGGGATTGAGCCCGAGTTTGAAGAGTATGGACGATATCAGACGGATCCAACGGCCCACAGGTGAGAGAGACGCGTCATCAGCGACAGTAGCTGATTGAATGCAGACGTTCCCGATTACGGACTGTTGAATGACCTGGTCTGGTCTGACCCGTCGGATACCGCGTTAGACTGGGAGGACAACGAGAGAGGCGTGTCGTTCTGCTATGGGAAGAGCGTGATCAACGCGTTCCTTGCGACACACGTGAGCAAGAATTATCAGGTTTGGTAGTAGAGCTGACATCATCTAGGATATGGACTTGATCTGCCGAGCTCATATGGTAGTTGAGGACGGGTACGAATTCTACAATGAACGGACATTGGTCACGGTGTTCTCGGCGCCGAAGTGAGCCCTTCCTGCCGTATTAATGACTGCTAAAGTGCTGTCTTGCAGCTACTGCGGCGAGTTCGATGTATGTTTCACCCCTCTTCCGGACCTCTTGGCCCATGCTGATGCATCCCAGAACTTCGGCGCGGTCATGTCCGTCTCCGAAGACTTGCTCTGCTCGTTCGAACTCCTCAAGCCTCTGGATGGCGCAGCGCTGAAGAAGGAAATGACCAAGTCGAAGCGGAAAAGGTGGGTCCATCATTGCTCCTCTTCCAAGCGCTCCACACTACCCCTGCTTCCACACCACCCCTTTTTTCGAAAGCTTCCTCCTTCCGTGAGGTCACATGCTGACCCGTTAAGCAGTCTACAGGCCCATCAATCCCCGCCAAACAATCCGATGGCGCAGAGCTACTAGGTCCCCCTCCGCTTCCTCCCCCCCCTCTTTCGCCTCTCACTCCGTCCCACTTTCTGATATGGTCCCTCCAATCCGGTCACCACTCGCGCCTACACCAGCCGTCCGTCATCAGTTCCGCTTTCTTGGGTCCACGCACCAGTTATAGGGGGTTTCCAAAAGTGTATGATAAGTTATTCCGGTGCTTCAGCAGGATCATGTATGACGAGGGATGAAGTCACGCGAGAGCAGTCAGCTACACTATTCAGTCCAATCGTTGTCAGTTTCTAGGCAAAACGCATCTGATCATCCAACGGACAAGGAAGGAATCCATGCAAGATATATATCCATGAGTGCCGTTTGTCCTATCTACTCGTACATCGTTTCCTCTCCCCCTCCCTCTCCTAGTCCAGCGTGATGCTTATTCGGAAGGGGCGAATGCCATCTCGTTGATCATTTCGATTTCGTGCTTGTGCGCCACTTTCGATCCTGTCGCAACGGAAGAACTCGGTTTCCGACCGGCGTATACCGGGATCTTATCTTTGTGGTGCTCCGTCTCCTTGAGAGCAGTGATCAATCTCGGCTGGACATAGGTCCATGCGCCATTATTGAGCGGCTTCAGTAACATCAGCGCATGGCCTTCCTGACCGTGACGGGACTCACCTCCTCCTGAGCCCAGACAAGATCGGCATTGGGGTACTTGTCGAGATGCGGGGTCAACAGTTCATAAGGCAGTGGACTAAGCTGCTCCAATCTCGAGATGACCACATCGTCGATCTTCTTGTCCTCCCGCTCATTCAGGAGCTGGTAGTATACCTGACCGGTACAGAGGATATGTCGTCGGATCTTCTCTGGTTCGACGAGCGAGTCGGGGTGAGGGTCGGGGATGTAGCGCTGGAAGACGGTGTCGTCCATCATCTCGCTGAGAGTGGAGCGAGCGAGTGGGTGGCGTAAGAGGGATTTGGAGAAGAAGACGATGAGCTGGGTCATGCATGTCAGCTGGGTCGTAATTACATCGGGGCAGGGGTTTACGGGTTTTCGGAATTCGCGCTTGTTCTGTCGGCGAAGGACGTGGAAGTAGTTGGCCGGGGTTCTGATACCTCTTAAGCCTTGTCCAACATTTGAGATCAATGAGGGACCACGTACGTCGGGTAGACCACCTGCATGTTGCAGTCCTGATGTTGCCGGTTCAGCTTCTCTGGTGTCGGATAGACACGCGGCTCGTCGTCGCATAGCTGGAGGAATCGCTCCATACGGCCGGAGGAGTGTTCCGGGCCTTGGCCATCGTATCCATGCGGGAGCGACAAGACTAGACCGGTGCGCTGAAGCCATTTCCGTTCTCCGGCAGCGATGAACTGGTCAATGATGCATTGGGCGTTGTTTCTGAGCAGCATGTATCAGTGAGGTGGCTCGGCAATGTAGGTTCAGCTCACGCAAAGTCGCCAAACTGCGCCTCCCAGATGGTCAGGCTGTTGGGCGAGACGAGCGAGTACCCCAGCTCGAAGCCAAGGGTACCATACTCTGACAAGTGTGAGTTGGTAACGGTGAACGAGCCTTGCTCGCTGCCGAGGTGTTTCAAAGCAATATAGGTGTTCTCGTTCTCCTGGTCATGCACAACAGCATGTCGCTGAGAGAAAGTACCCCGCTCGACGTCCTGGCCAGACACGCGGACATGTGTACTCTCAAGGCATAAGACGCCAAATGCTAGCGCCTCGGCAGTAGACCAGTCGATGTTATCCCCCTCGGAGACGGTTTTGCCTCGATTCGCGATGATCCTCGCTAGATTCCGATGCGGCGTGAAGCCCTCGGGGAAGCTAGAAATCACCTCGCCAATGCGCTTGAGCGTGTGCTCATCGGCTCCAGTGGGATGATGAGGCAAGACGTTCTCCGCGAGCTCTTTCGGGGTCGGGAAGCCTTCCCACGACGAGGAGAGCCACTCTCGAGGCGATGGCTTGTAATCCTTGGAGCCGTCTTGAGCCTTCTCAAGCATTCCCCAGACCCATTGTCGGTGGTCATCAATCTCCTTTTCGGTGAAAGTCTTCTCCTTGATGAGTTTGTCGGTATAGAGGGTGAGTACGGTCGGCTGCTTCTGGATTGCTCTGTACATCGTTGGCTGCGTGAAACTCGGTTGATCGGTCTCATTGTGACCATACCGACGGTAGCAGACGATGTCGATGACGACGTCCTTCTTGAAGGTCGCGCGCCAATCAGCTGCCAGGCAGCAAACAAAGTTGACCGCCTCGACATCATCGCCATTGACGTGGAAGATCGGCGCGTCGATGGATTTGGCGATATCCGAAGGATAGGGGGAGGATCGGGCGAATCGGGGGTCGGTAGTGAATCCTATCTGGTTGTTGACGATGAGGTGGATGGTACCGCCGGTACCATAGTTTGCGAGACTCTGCATCCCCATCGTCTCGTACACGATGCCCTGACCGGCGAATGCGGCGTCACCGTGCAGCAACACGCCCATTGCGGTATTGGCGGTTCCCTCATCGCCTTCAAAGTGCTGAATAGCCCTCGTCTTGCCTAGCACGACCGGGTCTTCCGCCTCGAGATGTGAAGGGTTGGCAACAAGTGAGAGCGACACTTTTCGTCCGCTTGGCGTGGGCCGGACGTAATTTGCTCCAAGATGGTATTTGACATCCCCGCCACCGGAATCATCTGAGCCTACAGCTGGACCCGCGAACTCGTTGAGAATTGCCTCGATAGGCTTCCGGATGACATTGCCGAGCACATTCAGTCGCCCACGGTGAGGCATACCCATGACAATCGACTTGACGCCCTTCTCCACAGACCGGTCGATGAGCGCCTTCATCCCGGGGATGAGCGACTCGCACCCCTCGAGACCGAAGCGCTTCTCATTGGGATACTTCGAAGCGATGAATTTTTCGAAAAGCTCGGACCACATTGTTCGGTCCAGAATCATCCGCTTCTCCTCGATCGAGTAATCCCATTGGCTAGGGATTTCGACGCGTTCTCGAATCCAGTCGCATTGGCCGCGATCGGTGATATGAACATATTGCGAGCCGAGATGGGTGCCTGAGACCTTTTCGTCAGTACCGCACCGGTCTCTCTAGGGCACAAGCGTACAGTACATCCTCTTCAGCTCCTCGATGATCTGGCCCAATGTCATCTTGTTGTCCTTTACCTGCCCAGCAAAGCGAGGTAAGACCCCGCTGATCTCAAACTCCTTCTTGATATCGGCCTCCGTCCAGCCATAGTAGTCAAGCTTCAGCTCGGGCGGCACATGCGAGTCAAGATCGGCATCAGAAATGTGTAAAGGGTCGAGGTTGGCGATGTGATGCCCCCGAACTTGGTAAGCTCGAATGAGTAATTGAACCTAACCAAGTCAGCCAGACCCGAACTACAGTCACGAAGGGCGCACCTTGAGATAATCCGTCACAGCATCATCGCCTCTCACATCCATCTTGGGACTTCCATCGGCCGGGACTGGAACGCTGCCGGCGGTACCTATGAAGCCCGGAGGAGGTGTATAGGCGGAGGAAGAGGGTAGGCCCTTGTCCAGGCCGGCGAAATAGGTCGCCCATGAGACATGGACCGATTTCGGATCCTGCTTCCAATACCGGTACATCCTGAGCCGACCATCAGCAACGATCTGATGTCGGTGCACACCTCAACTCACTCCTCGGCGTAGTACGCGTTGGCCCCGTTGGCAAACATGTCGTTTCCGCTTGGTGGCATGGCAGTCTCCGTAGCGTATGATCGTCTGGGGACAACATCTTGGGATAAGGTCTTATAGGCTATTGCTTGGGAGACAAAGGATCTGGATGAGCGAGGGCTAGCGAGAGAAGAGGTGCGGAGGCGACGTGGGAGTGAACGGATCATGGTGAGAAAGGATTGTGTCTGGGTTTTTTTGGACAAAGCTTCTCGAACTGCCGGCCGTCCTGACACGGTTGATGTCGGAGACTCGGCCCCGGCCTGAAGGTTTCGAGAGCTCGTTCTGCTGTAATAGGTAAAGTAGACGCCGCTTGGAATGGTCATCGTCACGGTTACCGCGGATACCGAGGCACGTGATTTCCCGGCGATCGGAGTTTTCGGCTCGTAATCCGACGACGAATGGAGACTAGTAGGTTCGTATTTGCCTGTCATCAAATATGGTTACCAACTGAAGTCACGGAGCCTTGAGGAGCTGATCATCGTCTTTTCACCCTTTAAGATCCTCTCGTTTGCGTCCTGCCCGATGCTCAGCGATTTTGAGCCATGTCAAGGGGGAACACCAGACTTGTCCTTTCTTCCATCGCGCAGCTTTATCTTTGTTTCCAACGCCGATCACGCACCTAGCAGATGAGTCTAGCTGCCAGGTTGCCATACGATACGGCGTATTGCTGAGATACTAAGCTTGGTAATCCGATCGACCCACTCTACGGTCTCACCATGGGTACTTCTCCTGATCGCAGGTCGTCTCAGATTCAAGAGGACGACCAAGCTCCGCTCCTCGTGCATAACGCTGGGCGCACCGAATGCGGTACTGATCATTCCCCTGCCCAAGTAGAAAATCCTTCACCGACCGATGCTACGCTCAATAGAAGTATCATCCTCGAACCTGGTCGGGACGTAGGCAAGCTAGCCCTCGCCTGCCTCTTAATGCAGCACTGCTCAAAATGAGGTCTCCTCATTGCCAATGTGAGCTGTCTGACGGACTCACAACAAGTTCAGCAACAACATCAATGGCTTTTCGCTATTCATGTTTCGTGGGATGACCAAGTAAGAAATCGTCGTCTTGCCACTGATTCAGACATACAGTGGTCGAGATATTCTAAGACACCCTCGCGCCCGCATCGCTCGTAGGTCTCGCCTACACAGGCTGCGGCTTTATTTACGCCGGCTGGATGGGAGGACAGGTCGACCGGATCTCAAGGTTGACATTTGTCAGATCGGTCATCAGTCTCCAGAAGGTATGTCTCCTTCTTCGCTTAAGTGATACCACTAAAGCAACGGTTGCACCAGACTTTGCAAATCGTCAATTGCATGCTTTGGCTGAGTGAGTTCGTCTTTGATAAAAGAGGCAGACGGTTGAAGAGCTTCTGAGTCCTCCTCGGACCGCTCGGCGAGATCGCTTTCCCCTCATTCCACGGCCGGACATCCTATCATGCCATATTCGTCACGTGGTCGATACATATCCTCTCGCTCATCAACTCCTCCGTGCTTCATGTGGCCAACATCGGGATGGACGTGTTCGTGGAGAGAGATTGGTTGGTTCACTCTCCCCTGCCCTGAGCAGAGACGCTGACCCAGGACTCTTTAGGGTGACGGCTATCGCCCAAGGGGACTCGATGCTGCTCGCAAAGCTCAATAGCTCGATGGGGATGATCGATCTCATCTCCAAGCTCGCTGCTCCTGAACGTCAGCGCATTCTAGTCAAGACGTAGTTGACCAGATTACCTATGCAGCTCTGTGTTTCGATCCATACCGCTAGTGTCGGGTCGTTGAGTTCTGGTGGATTCAGATAGTGTACAAGCGTTTCCCAATCCTGAAGGTCGACGAGGATCGACGGATGGAGATGCGCGAGAGTATCGAACGTGAGGAGCATGCTGGCGGGTCGTCCATTTCTACTGAGTCTGTTGGGGAGGACTGGGCGGAGTCCGTGGCAATGCCCATCTCCTATGGTTGGTCTGCGCCAAGTACTTGCAAACGGGACAGGGCTGACATGTTTCGATATTAGCGGCGTTGGCGCAAGGAATCACATGGCTCAGCTCCCTCTGTTTTGTATGCCCATTTCTAGCCAAGTCACTCCAGCATCATTCGCTGACGACGGTTATTCTTCATAGCGGTAGGCATATCCTACTTTAAAGCCGGTCGTGGATAGGACGATGCCTTTCTTGCGAGCATCAGGGCGCGTCCGACTTCTGTGACATATATGCACGACTGAACGACATTGATCTCTGTAGGGACTCTGTGTGAATACAAGTTGCTGCGGAAGGGCATCCGCTACTGGCGCTTGGGGCATCTGGCATGTCCTTCTTACACCGCATGGGATGACAAGCTAACCTGACGTAGGTTGGAGGTAGCATCCTGTCGCTCCCTTGTCACGCGAGGTCACCGTGCATAACACTTGGTAGCCCGAAGATAGTTACACCTGCTTGAGGATTCGCACATGGAGATATTGACGCGTACAGGCCTGATGGTCGCTTCCGGACATAATTGGTGTGTCTCCAGAGGTGTAAAGAATGTTGGATTTGACCCACCTTTGTGTAGGTTTTTGAAGACGTTGTAGAAGTATGATGCATTGCACGTATGTGTGAATGTCCGAGATGATGGGGAAACTGCCATCTAGGCCTGCAACCAAATCAGATAGGCGGTCTAGTTTGCACGCCTTTCAATAGAGAGACCCACCGTTGAGTTCCGCTTCCACCAATCCTGGAAAATACGCCTGCATCACCTCTTTCTTCGTAGTGACAGCCATTCTTAGTATTGATTCCTCCATAGACTACAGCCCGATATTCCTTGGTTTCCTGCCGGGCTCGGTTTGTCGCCGATAACGCCTTTCAACCGAGCTCGCTGAGCGTTCGATGGATGACATCCTCGAAGCCGACCTATCCGCCAACAGGGCGCATTTCGGTTCGGTCTCCGGGAACCGACCACGATGATGTGCCCATGCTTTCACTGCGACTCGAAGAAGCTCAGGAGACCGTGGAGGATCGCGTGGACGCTGCCGAGGAACCTTTATTGGGACTGCTTGATAGCTCCAAAGCAGGAGTAGAGGTTGATAAACGGTCATTGGCATGCTTATTATCACAGCACGTCTCGAAGTCCGTCATACCCTATCATGGACCAGTCATCGCTGAGCCATCTTGTAGCACCTTCAACGCAGCCGCATACGACTTTGCCGCCTTCCTCTTCCGTCTGTCTTCTCCAAATGCGTCTCGCTTTCTATCGATGCTGATAAGTCTATTGTAGTCATCGAGGTATACAAGGACACCCTCATCCCGGCTTCTCTGGTCGGATTATTCACCCAGTGTACCGGTCTCGTCTTGTCCGGCTACATCGGTGGTCTGGTCGACATGACTCCAAGATTGGCGTTTGTGAGGTGGGCCATCGGGTTCGAGAAAGTCAGTCGTTATCCCTTGATCGGTCTCAAGTGATCTTACACCTTACAGGTTTTCCATGCTTCAAACTACGCTCTCTTCCTCAGTACGCCCTCTGGTCCACTAGGATGATCGGGAGCTGATGATCAACTGCAGTCCTCTTTGGGCCCCTCCGCCAGCTGGCCCAATCGGCTTTTCACGGTCAAGCGCCGATATCCGCTGTCGTCAGCACATGGACTATCCTCATCCTCACGATACTCTTCTCCAGCCTCAACGGACTGGCCAAGACCGGTCTCACAGTCGCTGTTGAGCGAGACTGGTCCGTACCCCTCGCTCTCGTACTTGGACTGTGCTGATTAGGATCAGGATCACTGCCATCGCCCAGGGTGAATCGGCGCAGCTCACGAGGCTGAATACCCATATGCGGCGGATAGATCTGCTGAGCAAGCTCTGTGCTCCAGTGAGCCTCTCCGCGTTGTCACCAGGGTGAAAGAGCTGAAGGGTCATATCAGCTATTCGTATCTCTCCTCACCACAACAATAGGCTACTCGTTCACCACTCTCTGTCTACTAGTCATGGCATTATTCAGCTTCGTGACGGAATGGATCTGGATCCAAGTGGTTTTCAAGCGATTCCCAATCTTGAGCGGCGATCGAGATGAACGCCCCGAGGTTGAGAGCTTCACAGCACTTTCTCGGGGCGCGAAAGGTCCTACGCGGAGCTGGCAGACTTGGTGGAGGCGAGAGAAGGAGGATTGCTTGGAGTTTTCCAGACTACCGATCTTTGCAAGTGAGTATCCTCCGATGCAGTTGTGCCGATTCCGCTGACAGAAAATAAGGCTCGTTGGCGATTGCGGCAATCTACATGACGACCCTGTCATATGGTAACGCTTCGCAGTACTCGTTGTGCGCCCATCTAATGTGGGTATCAGACGGTACTTTTATAGCATTCATCAAAGCTGCACGAGGGTGGGATGACGCCTTCATCGCTGCAATGCGGGTGCCTTGAGCTCCTTATTCCACTCTCAGAGCTGATATTCGGTCTCAGGGAGTCTGTATCGTTACCGGCCTCCTGGGCACGGTCGTAATGCCGCGGCTGGAGAATCTGATCGGCCTCGAGCGAGCAGGCGCCTGGTCTATCTGGTAGATTAAATATCATATCCGCGTTATCAACGACTGACTTTCAGATCACCAGGTTCGAAGTGACCTGTCTTGCTCCTGTTGTTCTCGCCTTCTTTTATGGTACCGGGAGATACGGCGAGCACGGTGCATACTGGAACTCGGTACTCCTCTTCGGTGGTCAGCATGCCTCCTTCCCGCTGCTGTTCCAACGCTGAGACTGCAATCAGGCATTGCGTTATCTCGAATCGGTCTCTGGTCTTTCGACTTGTGTCAGGTATGTCACAACTTGATAATCGTGCATTCGTAGCCCAGCTTATTCTTTATCAGCTAAAAGAGCTCCAACTCGCACTCGACAATCATCCTCGCCGAAACAGACTCACAGCCCTGCAAATCTCCCTCCAAAACCTTTTCGACCTCCTGAAATACGCGGTCACCCTTGCTGCTGCCTCGCCGAGGCAATTCAAGTGGACTGCATTGGTCAGCTGGTTGGCAGTCATGTCGGGTGCGTGCAGTTATGCGGTGTATCTGCGGAGCGTGAGAGGACATCTGCTCCATCTCGAGTGGTTCAGAAAGGCTAGTTGAGGTGAGTAAGTTCGGACCTATACAGAGATCCTCATGACTAGACCGTAGGGCGGTCGGGCGATGCATTTCAAATGCCTTGATGGCAAATGCCTTCGGTTTATCATGACGGCCTCCCAAGTATCTTTCTGACTCTCTGCTTGTCATCGCATCTTCAGGTACTCGAAGAATCTCGGGCCGCCTATCCATGGGCCGCCGTCGACGGTTCGCCATACAATAATGTACGCCGATCGAGAGCCCCTGATCTTGTTGTCTCGTACACTGAACCCTTCAAAACATTCTTTGATGGGTAACCCACCTTGACGTTCTCACGGGGGACTTTCTTGTGCCAAGTGAGCGATCCTATTGACACGCCACCTTTGACAGGCTGATGCTTCGAATGTCAATTGCTTCTCGTACTGGCAAACAAGAGAGCTACAAGAGGCCTCGAGTCCTTCTTTTCCCGTCAACCTCTATAGCTACCCGACCTTGCTTACCATATCGCTGATATTTATACCCTTCGAAGAATAACTGATCAAGGCAGCCAGGATCCGCCGTCTGACTGTTTGGCCTTGTTCGGGGAGCCGTTGGGCTTCGACGTCTTCGCAACTTGGGAAAGCATCTTCCAAGCAAGGAGATGTTTCATGGTACTTTTCAGCCACCCTAGCGAGTATTACGAGAAGTGCGAAGGCGTCTATGCTCTACGACTCATCAAGGATTCTTATACTGCCAAAGGAAAGGGTCAATACACAATCTCCCTAGGCAGATTCCAGCATCTCATCCAGCAGTCGCGTGAAGAGGCCTCTACGTCGCATTCGGAACACAGAGACTTGGAAGCGAGGGTCGATCAGGCCGTACAATATCTCTGGGACGGCAGCGAGCTTGTTCGCCAACTTCAGGCTGACCATACCTCCGTCGACGGTCTTGATGGCATCCTGAACACAATGTCCAGGGCGACCAAGGAAAAAAGCCGGCTCGCGAACAGCTCCGTCACAGAGTAGGGCCACGTTGTATGATTTTGTACTGACCGCAAAGCCCTTCACTTGCTGCCTTTACAGCCGCGATCATCCGCATGCTCGCAAAGAAGCCCTCCGCGCTATCTGCGGCTTACGTTTGGACGGTCGTGCCAAGCGGAAGCCCATGGGGAACCGTACCGCTTGCTCAAGGTCTTTGGAGTTGCTGAGAGGTATTACCCAAGCTTTCTTACGTAGACATTACGTCCGAAATGGCCTCCATGCATCTCCATTCCCTCCGAGTTTACGGGCACTGTGCTTGGGCCTCCAAAGCGTGACGTCGCTGTGTTGGAAGGCGGTGACGTCTGGACTGACGCTCAGGGAGCTTTGGGGACAACGAAATCGTGAATATGCCTCGCCCAGTGTTTTCCGTCGCAACAATGTACATAGCTGTATGAGTAACCGACCTGACGCGCCTATTTAAGATGTGCCTAGACGATAGCGTGATCTGAATGCGTGGAGTCCCGCAGTCGTTGGAACAAGCTGTTTTGACAAGTCGTCTCTCACTCTGGCTTCATTTCAGCAACACATGGACTACACCAACCTCCGCACCTCCTTCCGTACACCTCAATGGTCCTCATCCTCAGAACAAGTGGGCTTCCATTAACCCTCAGAGCTTATCCCGCTGACACATCCCAGATCCTGCTCGAGCCCTTCACCTACCTCTCCGCCAACCCAGGGAAGGAGATCCGGACGAAGCTCATCGACGCGTTCAACCTCTGGCTCCGAGTGCCCGAAGATGACCTGGAAGTTATCCGACGGGTCGTTCGCATGTTACACAACGGGTCTCTTCTGTCCGTTCACCTCCTTTCCAAGGGCTTCGAGGGTATTGATAGGGTTGGATAGGATGGACGACGTGGAGGACAACTCGGAGTTGCGGCGAGGGATACCGGTCGCCCACACGATATATGGGATCCCGCAGACGATCAACACCGCCAATTACGTGTACTTTTTGGCGATGCAGGAGTTGCTGAAATTGAGGCATGCGGGGAAGGGGAATGGAAAGGGGAAGGAGAAGCAGGTGGATGTGGTGGCAGTGGTCACAGGTGCGTCTCCTTCATCGTCTTGGATCGTAGGCTGACGTTTTCGCATGGTGATAGAGGAGCTGCTGAACCTCCATCGCGGTCAGGGGATGGACCTTTTCTGGCGAGATAGCTTGACCTGTCCTACAGAGGAGGAATATGTCCATATGGTACTGGGGAGTACGTCGCTCCTTCCATCTTTGGCGCTCCCGACTGATGCTGTTGTACAGAGACCGGCGGACTATTCAGAATAGCGGTCAAGCTCATGATGGCTAAAGCATCATCCCACGTGTACGCTGAATTCCCTTTCAGTGCAGACTGGACTGACACCCTCGTTGTAGGGATTACGTCCCGCTCGTCAACCTCATATCAGTATTCTTCCAGATCAGGGACGACTACATGAATCTCCAATCTACAGAAGTATGCTCGGCCCCATCTTTTGAGCTATGCACACAGCTGACGGGCAACCAGTATACCGATAACAAGGGGTTCTGCGAAGATCTTACCGAAGGGAAATTCAGTTTTCCGGTAGTCCACGGTGTCCGGGCGGATCCGAATAACCGGCAGATCCTCAGTGAGTTCTCATTCGATACCCGGAGATGAAGTCCTACTTTATTTCCCGTTCATCTCCCCAGACTAGACCAGATCCGCCGTCCGCGATACGTTTGACTGCCTCTGTCATAAGTCAGCATAGAACGGCTCTCTGAGGCTCGCCTTAGATGTTTTGCAGAAACGAACCCCCTCATCATCGCTCAAATCCCATACAGTCGACTATCTACGCCATCAAACCCACTCCTTCGATTACACCCGCGATGTCCTGACACAGCTATTTGGACAGATCGAAGAGGAGTTGGCGAGTCTGGGAGGGAACAAAGCTCTGGAGGCGATCATGGAGGCGCTGGGAGTACCCGAAGATGGCGGATGACGGCACACGGAATGAAAGGCTGTGGGAGAAGAGAATCGGACCAGCTGATGAAATCTCGCCTGGAGCGATGCTGACTTCTAGGCTGATAGCTGAGACAGCGAATCTGCCGGTGACATTGGTTGAGACGTGCAAGTCAAGCGTAGAAACCGAAGGTTGACTAATGCAGTGCATATCAAACTTCCATCTGCGATCGAGATATGCTCTGTGGGGCGACAAGAGATACCATCAAGATAAGAGCAAAACTCATCACAAGGGGATCCCTGAAAAACGCGCGCGAACAATGATCAGCCATGGTGGAATGCGAAAGAACGCAACCCTTCGTTTGTCCTTGACTTCCTGGGATTGTCATCTTTCTGGTTCGATACGGAGCTTGGCGTTTCGCTGATCGGGCTTTTACCCCAATGGACATCTACTCATCGAGCCACGGGGAGAGTATCAGATTTGCACCAGAGAGAACGCTCTCAGAAAGTAGGCTGGCGACTGGTTGTAATGTATCAGCATGGTGGCAAAACAGCTGTCACAGTCGGATATACATGGGTGTGGATTGTACATAACAGGTATAATGCAAACATAGCTTCCTGTCAGAAACAATCATCCATGCAATCATCTGAATTACTGTCCCACTTGTTGGGCTTGGAAGTCTGATGGACACGGGAGCAGAGCTGTTGCCGTCTTATCAATGCGGGTCAAAGTGGTAACGTGATTCCCCTATTAATGGGACACCCCCCTTTATTGGCCACTGCATCACATCTACTGAATATCACTCTCCGAAAGGGTCCCCTGCTTGCATATCCCAGTCCATTGACTCAAGCACAGTGTGAACGTCTTCAAAGAGGTCTGGGCTACCCACTGGGACAGCTTTATCCTTACCCTTCCTCTTCCTTGCAGTTGTAGCCGCCTCCGCATCCCTGACCTTCTCCAAGCACTGTTCGGTAGTGAAGACATGCGTACCGAGGTTTCCCACAGTTATTCCCGCTCTCTTCCTCTTCCTAGCTT
>JAABUK010000952.1_pt1 | contig 57777 bp, 45 predicted proteins | sample 5559141 | NCBI WGS metagenome assembly JAABUK01 (sample SAMN10711869, study PRJNA513367) | rock metagenome | isolation source: Antarctica rocks | place: Antarctica: Victoria Land, Pudding Butte nord | collected 2016-01-03
CCACATAGCACAGAATAATGCAATTACTCACGCGACACGAATAAAAAGGGATTTGTCGCCTTCGGAAAGGCGACGCGCTATTCATCCCCGTGGCTAAAGCCAGGGGCTTTCCGCGCAATTTGGTAACGGGAGGAGGGCGGGGTCACGGCAAGGGAAGGGTTAGGGATAGACACGCGGTTATTATAGCACCGGGCAGACGCAGAGGCCCCCTAGCCCCCAATTCTGGGGGAACTGGACAGTTCGGATTTGGCCTCTCCTGTTCTCTATCTGGTTCCCCCATTATTGGGGGCTAGGGGGGCCTGCTCTTTCCTAGTCCGGCTCCCTCGCAGTACGCTTGAAAGCCAGGCGGCGGGTCCGTCGCCATAGCGGCCAGCCGTGCGGCCAGGTCGGAGACATGGATTTCCAGCTTGTGGCCGTCCGGGTCGGTGAAATACAGCGAAGCCCCCTCGCTTCGGTTTTCGCGCCAGACTTCTGCCCCGGCCCGAAGAATGCGCTCCGTCACGGCCTCAAACTCTTCGGGGGCGACCGTGAAAGCGATGTGGCTGCCGCCATTTGGCGGTTCGCTCATTTCATTTGGGTCGACGTTGAGGGCAACCCAGGCTACCCCTGCCGTCAGGTATGCGCCCGTGTCCCAGGTCGCCCGCAGCGTCATTCCCAGCGTGTCCCGGTAAAATGCGATTGCCTTCTCTAGATCGCGGACGGCGAATGTGATGTGGTTGATACCCGTGACCATTCTGCGGTTCCCTCAGAGGCAATCAGGGTGGGCAGCTCGCTTAGACTGCGGATAACAGGAACGCCTGCGTTGGAGGCGGGCAGGCTGTTCCGGTTCAGCCAGATGCCGCGCATCCCTGCTGCCTGACTGGCGCGGGCGTCGACAAGCAGGCTGTCCCCGACATAAACGCAGTCTTCGGGAGAGGCTCCGGCCTCTTTGCAGGCGGCGCGAAATATCTCGGGGTTCGGCTTCCAGACGCCGAGGTCTTCGGAGATGACAACACAAACAAATCGGTCGGCGAGGCCGAGATGATGCAGCTTGCGTCGCTGCTGATCGCCGTTGCCGTTGGAAATGATGCCGAGCGGTGCACCGTTCAGTGCGTCCAGACATGGTAGGACGTCGTCAAACAGCGCCCATTCCCGCTCATAATGCGCCAGATAAGCCTGGAAGGCGGAGCCGTCTTTGTCCTCCGCGCCCAATATCTCCTGCATTCGCCGCCGCCGGTGTTCCTCAAACGAAATCCGCCCCGCCGCGCACGCGGCGAAATGCTTCTGCATGACGGCGTCCCACACGGCGGGGAACTCCTGCCGCGTGGGGGTGAGCCGGTCGGAGAACTCATCCCAGAACCGCAGCGCCGCCTGCGTCTGCGCCCGGCTATTCATCATCAGCGTGTCGTCGATGTCGAAGAAGATCACTTCTTAATGCCCTAACGACGCTGGAACGTCGATTTTGTCGTGCAGGGCCAGCCGCTCCAAAATAGTCTCGCTGGCGTGGTTCAGGCCAATCACCTCGGCCTCGCGGCCCAGGCGGCGGGCTTTTAGCACCACTTTGTCGATGGCTCCGACTGCCGAGCTGTCCCACAGGTGCGAATGGGTCAGGTCGATGACCATACGCTGTACGGGTTCTTTCCAGTCAAAGGCGTTCAAGAACTGCTCGGTGGAGACGAAGAACAACTGGCCGTGGACGACGTAGGTACGGATCGCGCCATCGGCAGACAGGTCGCTTGTGACCGAAATCAGCTTGGCGAGGCGGCGGGCGAACAGCACGGCGCTCAGGATGATGCCGACAGCGACCCCGGCGGCGAGGTCGTGCGTCTGCACCACGGTCACGACGGTTGCCACCATCACCAGCGTTTCGCCGCGTGGGGTGATCCGCAGGTTTTTCAGCGAGGCCCAGTCGAACGTGGCGATAGACACCATGAACATGACCCCGACCAGCGCCCCCATCGGGATCAGGCGCACCCATGAATGGCCGAGCAGCAGAAAGGCCAGCAGGAAGACGCCCGCGCAGAGCGAGGACAGCCGCCCGCGCCCGTTGGACTTGATATTGATCATGGACTGCCCGATCATGGCGCAGCCCGCCATGCCGCCGAACATCCCCGCCACAATGTTTGCGATCCCCTGCCCCACGCACTCCTGATTTTTGTTGCTCGGCGTGTCGGTCAGGTCGTCAATCAAGGTCGCCGTCAGCAGCGACTCAATCAGCCCCACAAACGACAGCGGCAGGGCATAGGGCAGAATGATTTTGAGTGTCTCCAAGTTAAAGGGAACCAGCGGCAGGCCAAACGTGGGGAATGCCGTTGGCAACTGCCCCAGGTCACCGACGGTTCGCACATGGAGATGGAACCCCACCGTGACCGCCGCCAGAAAGGCAATCGCTACCAGCGGCGAAGGCACGGCGGTCGTAATCCGGGGGAACAGATAGATAATCGCCAGGCTCGCTGCGACCATCGCGTACATCACCCAGGTGGCCCCCACAAACTGCGGAAACTGGGCCATAAAGATCAAAATAGCGAGCGCGTTGACAAAGCCGATCATCACCGAGCGCGGCACAAACCGCATGGCGCGGCCTATTTTAAACAGCCCCCAGACAATCTGAAGCGCCCCCGTCAGCAGCGTGGCAGCGAAGAGGTAGGCGAGGCCGTGGTCTTTCACGAGCGTCACCATCAGCAGGGCCATTGCCCCCGTGGCCGCCGAAATCATGCCGGGGCGGCCTCCGACAAAGGCGGTGACGACCGCAATGCAGAACGCGGCATACAGGCCGACTTTAGGGTCTACCCCCGCGACCACGGAAAAGCCGATGGCCTCCGGGATCAGCGCGAGGGCCACGACCGTGCCGGACAGGACATCATTGCGAACATTGAAAAACCACTGCTTGCGCCAGGGTTGGGAAGTCATAAGCTGTCTCCTTGTCGGAACGGCCTTTAGTATACCCGGTACGCGCAAGGGAGGCCTAATCAAACACAATCACGACCTTGCCGCTTTGGCCTTTGTCGGCCACATCGTAGGCTTCGGCGGCTTGATCCAGCAGGAAGCGGTGCGTCACCGTCACCTCCGGGTGCAGGTTCCAGCGGGACAGACGCTCCACCAAATCCTCCATGTGCGGCACGGATGTCACCCACGAGCCGTAGAGGGTAATCTGCGGGTGAATGAGAAGCGGCGAGACGTCAAAGTCTACCGTGCCGCCCTCGCCTACGAAGACGCACCGGCCCCACTGCCGCGTGCCTAACAGGGCGAGACGGCGGGCGGGCGCGGCCCCGGAGCAGTCTATCGCCGCCTCGCAGCCTTTGCCGTTGGTCGCCGCTTTAATTTTATCCAAAGCGTCGGCGTCGCTCAGAAACGCCTGGTCTACGAGGCCAAGCTCGGTGGCAAGGTCCAGACGATGCTGGCTCGTGTCCACCCCGATGACCTGCGTGGCCCCGAGGGCGCGGCCCAGCACCGCCGCCGCCAGGCCCACCGGGCCGAGGCCCGTCACCAAGAGCCGGTCCCGGCCATCGACTTTGATGCGCGTCAATGCTTCCCAGGCCGTGCCGAAGCCGCAGGCCACCAGCGCCCCGTCCACATAGGACAGGTTATCGGGCAGGGCGACGCACGTATTTTCCTCGGCCAACAGGTATGGGGCATGGCCGCCGTCGCGCTGCCAGCCGTAGGCGGCGCGGTGCGCCGAGTGGCACGAAATCATATAACCGCTCGAGCAGTCCTCGCAGACGCCGCAGCCGCTGATATGGTACAGCACCACCCGGTCACCCGCTTTGAACCGCTTGCAGCCCGACCCCACGGCGGCGATTTGGCCGCACGGCTCATGCCCGGCGATGACGCCCCGGTAGGCTTCATCGCCGACCCCGAGATGCTCGCGGTAGATAGCCCGAATATCCGAGCCGCAGATGGACGACGCCTTCATTCGGACTAAAACCTGCCCCGGCCCCGGCGTCGGAACCGGCTGCTCCCGGAAGGCCACGGTGCTGTTGCCCGGCAGCACCACGCCGGTCATAGTCTGTTGTGTGATTTCTTGTGTTTGCATGAGATACTTCTTTCACGGAGTTATTTGCGCGGCGTAAACCTCAGTCGTATACTCGAATGCCACCTGCCCACCGCTCTGGTGTGCCTCAAAAACGGGGTTCAGCGCGGCCAGAATACGCTCGCATTCCGGGGCGGCGGGTGCGGGGGCGTAGGATGACGACAAAAAGCGGCCTCGCAGTCCGGCGGCGTCGAAGTGCTGAACACTCTCAAACGCGGCCTGCCGGGGCACGCTGCCCCCAAAGAACACGGCCCGCGCCGCCGCCGTGTCCCCGCCGTGCCCGCCCAAATAGTCTTTTCCGTAGTTGCTCAGAAATTGCTCGTAGGCCGTCAGGAAAGGGGTCGCGTCGGTGCGGCGGACGTTCCAGACCAGCACGGCCCAGCCGCCGGGCCGTAGGATGCACCGTGCTTCTGCCCGCGCCAACGCGGGGTCGAACCAGTGGAACGCCTGCCCCGCTGTCCAGAAGTCTATGCTGGCCTCGGGCAGCTTTGTCGCCTCGGCAGACCCAGCGACGCTATGAAAGCTCGGAAACGCAAAGCCTAACTCCCGCTCTGCCGCCGCTCGCATGGCCGGGTCCGGCTCCACGGCCCAGACCGGGTTGCCATTGTCCAGAAACAGCCGGGTTAGCAGACCCGTCCCCGCCCCGATGTCGGCGACGGCCAACGCGGGCGAAAGGCCGCATTCGGCGGTCAGGAAGTTAAGCAACGCAGCAGGATAGCCGGGCCGATACTTCGCGTAGCTGTCGACGCGGTCGGAAAAGCGCAGGTCTGGCACAGGGCTGTTCTTTCTGCGGCGAGGAGGCCCCCCCGCCCCAATTCTGGGGAGCCAGAGCAGGATAGGAAAGGCTGTTCCTAACTTTCCGGTTCCCCCAGAATTGGGGGCTAGGGGGCTGCCTTCACGCCGCCGTAACCGTGCCGCTCTCGTCCCACAAATCGCGCCAGTCCTGGCCGTCTTTCCGCAAAAAGACCTGGCCTTTGATGAGGCGGCAGTTCTGGTCAATGCTCGCCAGCACGGCCAGGTTAGCATGGCAATGCATCTCCTGCCACCTATGTTCGCCAGCCAGGCATCCAAGTCCTGCCCGCGTCGCCCGAGACGTGAAAAAGGGAGGCATCTGTCAAGATGCCTCCCCCGTAAGAGCCAAAGCGAAACAGCTTAATTCACGCTGAACGTTGCCGCGTAGCTGGGCGTCCCGCTGTAAGCCGTACCTGCCGCGCTGCGGTTACCAAGATTAGCGTTGTCAGTTGCCTGCGGGTCGGTCGATCTCTGCGCGTTGGGGCCGTAAGACACGGCGTTGGGGCGGAACCACTTCACATGGCCGTCGCAATACAGCAAGTTCGAGCCGTCCGTGTGGCGCGGCTGCACATCACCATTGGCTTCCGGTGTTCCCAGCCAGTTTGAAGAGGCGACAGAGTTGCCAGGTGGAAAAAAGCTGCCAGCAAAGTCACAGCGTGTGTGGTTCCGTTATGTTACTCTGGGTGCAGCGGTTCATCAAGAGGCAAACTGTGATTTTACGTGTCATTTTGCGGTATACAGGACCGGAGGCAAACGCGAAATGGCGGACAATGAGCAACGCACTGACGGCAGGTTGACACTGCCCGCGCTGGCAGAGCCGCTGGGAACGGACATGGAGTGGGTGTTCACCCTGCCGCACACGCACCGGCGGCTCTGGGATGCGCGGTTTCAGCTTCTGGATGCCCTGCCGCTGTCACCGCGCCCGCAGAATATCAGCGTACAGGCCGTGGTCGAGCCGGGCTACCGCTCCGAAGGGCGGCGGCGCGGGGACACGCACTGCTATTTCTGCGCCACGCTGGCCGGAGAAGGCATCTTCTGGAATGAGCGCGGCGAGCAGCGGCTGCCCCCGAACACCGGGTTTCTGTGCGAGATCAACGACCCGCAGACCGGCTACCGGGCCGAGCCGGGCTGGCGGTTTCTGGCCTTTGAGTTTACGGGGCTGGCCGCCCACGCGATGGTCCGCGACCTGCTGGCCCGCTTCGGGGCCACATACACGCTGGACCCGCAGGACCCGGTGCTGCGGCGGCTGCTGTCGTTTGAGACGCAGGGCACGGCGGTGGTCCCGCTCGATGCTTTGGACGGCGCAGAGCTGGTGCTGGAGCTGCTGCTGGCACTCGCCGGGGCCGCCCGCGCCCTGGAAGCGCCGGATACGGCGGGAGATTTGGTGACGCGGGCCATGCATCTGATCCATGACCGGGAAGCGTCGGGAATCAGTGTTGAATCGGTCGCCGAAGCGGTCGGCATCTCCCGCGAGGGCCTGACACGGGCCTTCCGCCGCCGTCTGGGCCGGTCGCCGGGCGAGGTGATTTTGGAGTGGAAAGTGCAGCAGGCCGGGTTTCTCCTCAAAGACACCGACCTGCCCGTGAAAGCCATCGCCGAGCGGATCGGCTACACTGACTACACCAACTTCATCCGCGCCTTCCGCAAGGTGACCGGGATGACGCCCCATCAGTTCCGCCTGCGCGGCAGCAATGCGCTGATGCGCGGGCGACTGTAGGAACCTCACCCCCGCCGCACCGACGGACGCGCCATGCGTGTTGCCGGGGATGCCCCCCGCGCCGGGCCGGACGCCGCAAACGCCGACAGGTGCAGGGCCGCCCCCTCGTATTCCAGCGCCGCGCCCGCCATACGCGGGCCGGACAGGCGGACGTCCTCGCCCAGACCCACGGCGGCGTGCCGGACGGCTTCCGCTCCGGCCAGCATGGTCAGCCAGCCCTCCGCCACCGGAACCGGCGGCGCGGCTTCGGGCGTGCGCTCCTCCAATGCGTCCAGCGCATAGGAGGCCACGAGCTTCGGCAGCAGCGCGGCCAGCATGCGCGATTGGTCGAAGCAGTCCAGCCCAATCAAGTCCCGCCCCAGTGCAAACAGCGCCCCGACCTGCCCCGGCATAGGCGCTGCCAGGGCGTTTTGATACGCTTGCAGATCGCCCGCATAGGTGCGCGTGACCTCATGCAGTGCATTCGTCGGCGCGGGAACGGCCATGCGGGACAGCTTATCGTCGATGTCCGACCAGACGCGGTTTTGATCGGCGTCCGCCCGGCCTGACCGGGCCAGCGCCTCCGACACTTCGGCAACTTTTTTCTGCCGCCCCCGTGCGTTGTAGTGGCTGCCGTTTGACGCAAACCGCGCCGTGTCCTGCCGCCAGCGGCCTGCCTCCAAGCACGTCACCGGCAGGCTCAGGGTCGTGTGCGCGTCCACCAGAACGGTGGTGTTGACGATGCGGTTCTGCTTGGCCCCCACCAGCTCTTCGCCGTCGAGGAGCAGCACCCGCTCCGCGCCAGTGTTGGTCAGCCGCAGGATGGGGACCGTCCCGCCCAGCTCCGTTTCTTCCACGGTCAGCGTTCCTGCCAGAAGCGCCTCTTCCAGCAGGCAGTAGGCGTTCGCGCCCTGCGTTCCTATTTGCGTGTCCCCGAGCAGGGGGTAGACGCACAGGCTGCCGTGCCGCCGGGGTGTGCCGACGGTCAGCCCGGCCAGCCGCGCCTGCCAGGGCGCATGTGTTTTCGGGAGCGTTTCTTGTTCTTTTGTGATCATGGTCTTCGCTTTCTTCGCCGTTCGGGGCATTTGTTTTGGTGTGTCATAAATACACTCCCCGCGCCGGAGGAAAAAGCGGAAGGCAAGGCGAAAATAGTTTTGCAGACTTTTATTTGCAGATGCTACGCGGCCCCTGCCCCCAGATTGAAATCCGGGGCTACGAAAAGCGATTGTCCACCTATGTGGACATAAGATAGCCTGCCGATACGCTTGTCCTATGTCCGCGAAGGCGGACAATCACAATAGGCAGCCCCAGAATTCATTCCCACGGCTCCTTGCGGGCCACGGTTTTTTATCGCATTCCTTTCCGCTTTTTGGAGCGCCCTATGAGTAAGATGAATGAGTAAGACTTCTGAAGACAAGACCGTTGAAGAAGCCACCGACTTTCTGTATCCGCTTGGCCCCCGCCGCACGCGCACCGACGCCGTGACGGCGGAGCTGACCGTCCTCAGCCGCCTGCCCGTCCGGCAGGTGGTGGCACGGGCACAGGAAACGCACGCCGACCGGCGACTGACCCGCGAAACGCGGGTCGCGGTGGTGCGCGGCTTCCTGCGAGCCGGAAACCAAAAAGCGGCAGATGACGTATTGACCGCTCTGATTGACCACCTGCGGCCTGCCCTGAAAGCGCGGGCGCAGCAATGGAGCGCCGTGTTCCCAGCAGATGTGGATGACGCCGTCGAGGACGCCGTGCTGAGGCTGGTTGGGTATATCCGCAGCGCCGACGCCGGGCAGGAGTTCTGGGAATGCAATTTCGCCCACTGCCTCAAGCTTCGCATGGCCGAAGCCTTCCGACACGCCGCCGCGCAGCGCCGGAACACGCTTTCCCTGACCACGGAAGGGGCCGACGGCGGGGAGCGCGACCGGACGGACGAAACCGCTGACCCGGAGGGCGAGACGGCCTTTGACGACATCGAGACGCAGGCGCTCATTCAAGCTCTCAATCAAGCCGTGCCCGGCTTTGCTGAGTATCTCTTACTGCACCAAAACGGCTACACCGACAAAGAGATTGCCCCAAAATTAGGCGTGACTGACCGCACGCTCCGCAACTGGAAAGACCGGGCCAAAGTCCTTTTGCCCACCCTGAGACCACAGCCATGACCGATGAGATTTTAAAGACTGAGATTTTAAACACTGTCCCCGGCGACGCCGATGTCTACGAAGCGACGCTGGCCTTTGACCAGGCGCTGGACGCCGCCCCGAACGACCGGACCCTGCTGCGCCGGTGGGCCGCCCGCTTCCCCGAGTTTGAGGACGACTTCATTACCCTGGGCCTCAGCCGCTCTGTGCCGGGCGCGGCGGAGCCAATCGCCGCACGTTCCCCGCTCACCGGGCTGGCGTCAGAAGCGCAGGCGCGGGGGCTGTCCGCCCTCGCCCTCGCCCAGACCCTTCGCCTGGACCGGACCCTGCTGCTGCGTCTGGACCAGCGCGTTCTGGAAGCCTGGACCCTGCCCGCCGCGCTGATTGACCGTCTCGCGCAGGCATTGGAACGAAACACGGACGAGATACGCGCCTATTTTGATGGCCCTCCCAAACTGGCAAGCGGGACTCACTACAAGGCCAAAGCCACCCCGAAGATGGTGCAGGAGCGCGGCGTGCTGCAAAGTCCGGTTCGGCAGCCATCGTTCGCCGACGAAGTGCGCCGCAATACAAAGATGTCGGGCGAAGACAAAGCCTTCTGGCTGGGCGTAGAATGAATACTTTAGTATGTAGACAAGTTAGGCTGTTTATGGCACGATTAAGTAATGGTGATCAAACAGCCTGCCGTCACTTTAGAGGGTGCTTTCGGATTAGTTCTGCGTCGGCTCCGAGAAAGCAAAGGTCTGTCTCAGGAAGAACTTGCCGACCAGTGCAGCATACACCGGACATACGTGAGCCAATTGGAGCGCGGTCTTAAATCTCCAACACTGCGTCTTGTCTGGAAGATTTGTGCAAGCCTTGAAGTCAGTCCGCTGTCCCTGATTGCCGATGTACAAAAATGTACCGAAAGCACCAGGAAAGCAGATTAACAGATGCCTCTTCTCTCGGACCCCCAGCAGCTACAGCGCATTCGCGCTCTCGTTTTCAACTATCTCCGACTGCCTCTGGATACCTCCAATGTTCCGGGATCATTCATGGAAGCCAATTTAAAAGAGGCACGCGGCGGCGACACGGAAGTTTTACGCACCTATGACTTTGTGGATGTGATTTCCCGAAGCGAAAAATTTGGATGGCAAGTCAAGTCTACAAAAAGTACGACGCCCGTGACCTGGATACGTGGGAAGATTGCCAGCAAAGAGGAATTGATTCGAGCCTCGCATCTCTCAGATGCAGGACTGTAAGAGCTTGGAAACGCGGTGTTGAACTACTGCAACGCGCACATTGCCAGCAGCTTTCGGCTTTATGGTCTTGAAGAAATCGGCTACGCCCGCCTGATAAACTTTGGCAGCAGGTTCAGGTACTTTGAGATACCGCTGCTCAAAAATGACGGCTCGGTTCTTTTTCAGCCAGCAGACTATGAGTGGAGATGGTCCCAGCAAAAGAAAACCCTGACCAAAGAGCAAAAACCCGCTCTGCACGGCTTTCACAAGCAAACGCGGGTCAAGCACTGGGCATGGCACGGGCAGGGAGAAAACCAGCTTCATTTCACGGGCGAGCGTCTCTGGTGGCCCGAGGAGACATACCTGCATAGTGTCTCATTCGATGGTCCTTCCGAAGCCCAGACAGTCAGCTTTGAGGCGCTTGCGGATTGGCTTGCGACCCTTTAAGAAATTATCAGGCAGCTTGCGAAATGAGCGCCAGACCAATTTTTTCAGCAAGCAAAGGCGGGACAGCATTTCCAACCTGATGGCTTTGCTGAATATAAGTGCCAGTAAATCGGAAGCTGTCCGGGAAGGCTTGCAGACGTGCCGCCTCACGTACAGTGATAACACGCGGCTCAACAGGATGCCCGAAGCGCCCGGACCCCGGATGAAATACCCAGCGAGTGATAGTCGGCGCAATCATAGATTTGGTGAGCCTGCCGTAAGCGCCGCTGTAGCCGGATTTGACACACAGATGTTCAGGAAGGTCGCGCAATCCCTGCCCCGGTTCCAGGGAGGACAACCGCTCAAACTGAATGGGCTGAAGTTTGCGGGCAACATGGTTGTAGATTTTTTCACTGCCTTGCCTTGCCCATCTTTGGAATTCGTTCTGGGGTTCGGTCGGATAAGCGCACGGGGAAACCCCTGTTCCATGTTCTAAAGTTGGCAAGTCGCCAAGAGCCTCCCAGACAGTGACTGGGGCTTCTGCGGCAAAAAGATCACTGCTTTCTTTTGTTTTACAATGCGTAGGAGCAGGAAAAGCAAGAGGCTCCCCGTCTCGGGCCGCCAGAAAAAAGGCACGGCGTCTTCGCTGAGGTATTCCAAACTCGGGCGCATCCAGGACGCAATGCGTCACAGTATATCCCAGGTGCTTTGATTGAAGTGTTTCCAGCAGCAGATCGGTGTAAGCACCCGAAAAGCCTTTCTGCATTTCAGCAACATTTTCCATTAAGATAAAGCGTGGCATACTTGCCTCGGCAAAGCGAAGAAATGCGGCAACAAGCTGGTTTTTCGGGTCTTCCAGACTGCGGTTTTTCCGTGGGACGTTCTTGGAAAATCCCTGGCAGGGCGGGCCGCCTGCAAGAAGGTCCAGACTACCTTTTCTCACTCCTATGGCTTCCATGACTTCGGCGGCGTGTACTTTAGAAAGGTCATGCGACAGCGAAACAGCATTTGGGAAATTGCCTTCAAACGATTGCAGATAAGCAGGCTCATTGTCTACTCCGGCCAGAACCTTGAACCCAGCCCGCTCCAACCCACAGGAAATGCCGCCTGCCCCGCAAAATAGATCAACCGCAGTCAAAACGTCACGATTTGGCTCTGTCATATTAATACTATAGTATACAAATAATAATTTGTCAAGTGTCAGGAGAATAAAGTTAAGATGACCGACATCAAGCGACGTGCCCTCGCCAAGCGGGCGGAACTCGGTTTAGAGTTGGACACGCTGACACCGGCGGAAAACGTTCTGCAAGCCTGTCAGGCGGCGACGGGGATAGAGCGCGAGTTTCTGGAACCGGATGACGTCCTGCTGGCCGGGGCGCGGGCGGTGCTGAACCTGCCCTATGAGCGGATTTTTCAGGACGGCTCTCTGGAGTTGGCGGAGCAGCGCTTTGATGCCGCCCATGAGTTTGCCCATGTCTGGCTGCATTCGGAGACCTGCCACTGCTCACCCGGCGACCTGACCCCGGACAGGACTGCCGAAGTCCCCGGCAGCCCGCAGAGCGTGGTGGATGGCTATTCGCCCCGGCAGAAGCGCGAGGGGGAGGCCAATGCCTTTGCCGCCGAGCTGCTTCTGCCCGGCCCAGTGGCCCGGCGGCTGTTTCTGGATGAAGGGAAGAACGCTTCCGAGATTGCGGGGCTGCTGGGGCTGCCCGCGTTTATTGTGCAAAGCCAGCTTGCCGAGGCCGTCCTGCTGCCGCCGCTGACGGAGGCATCGGAGCGCCCGGCCCCGGCGTCGGCAAAGCCTGTCGATTTGGACGCATCGCAGCAGGCCGCCGCGCACGCGGCTTCGGGGCCGCTGCTGCTCGGGGCCGGGCCGGGCACGGGCAAGACCAAAACGCTGGTGGAGCGGTGCCGCTCTCTGGTGCAGGAGCAGGGCGTCCCTGCCGAGAAGATTTTGGCGCTGACCTTCTCCCGCAAAGCCGCCGGGGAAATGCGCGAGCGGCTGGCCCTCGCCGGGGTTGGGACCAAGACCGTCGGCCCCTGGGTGGGGACGTTTCACGCCTTTGGCCTGGAAACCCTGCGCCGCTTTGGCGACCGACTGGGGCTGAGCGGGGACCCGAAGCTGCTGGACGGGCTGGATGCGGTCTCGCTGTTAGAAAACCATCTGACCGCGCTCAATTTAGAGGCGCTGGATAATCTGTACAACCCCGCCGTGCATCTGGGGCCGATTTTAGGACAAATCAAACGGGCCAAAGACGAGCTATGCTCGCCGGAACGCTATGCGGAGCTGTGCGCGGCGATGACGGTGCGGGCGGACGCGGAGGCGGCGGCGCTGAAGGCACGGGGCGGCAAAGTTCTCAAAAAAGAGCAGGAGGCTGTCGATAAGGCGTTGTTGCAGGCCACGAAGGCCACCGAAGTCGCCCGGTGCTATCCGATTTATGAGCGGCTCAAGCGCGAGAACGGCTTTCTGGACTACGCGGATTTGATCACGCAGACCGTCGCGCTGCTGGAAACGCACGCCGACGTCCGGGCGATTTTGCAGGCCGAATACCCGCACGTTCTGGCCGACGAATATCAGGATGTCAACCGGGCATCGGCAAGATTGGTGCGCCTGCTGGCAGGCGGCGAGGCGTTGGGGCTGTGGGCGGTCGGGGACAGCCGGCAGAGCATTTATCAGTTTCAGGGGGCATCGCCCGCCAATGTCGCCGCCTTTGCCCGCGACTACCCGAATGGGCAGCGGCTGGATTTGGGCGTCAACTACCGCTCCCGCTCCGCCATCGTGTCCCTGTTTGGGGAAGCCGCCCGGCAGATGGACGGCCCCAACTTGTTTGAAACCGCAGGCTGGCACGCGCATCGGGGCGTGGATGACGCGGCCCCATTCCCCGCCGTTTCGTTAGCCGTCGCCCCTGACGCCGAGGGGCAGGCGGACGGCATCGCCCAGACGGCCCGCGTTCTGGAAGCCGGGGGGCAGCCGCTCAAACAGCAGGCGATTTTGTGCCGCACGCACGGGCAGGCGCAGGGGTTATCCGAGGCGCTGGCGGCGCGGGGCGTCCCCACGCTGTATCTGGGGCCACTTTTGGAGCGTCCCGAAATCAAAGATTTGCTCTGCCTGCTGGCCCTCTTGGCCGAGTCCGGCGGCACGGCGCTGGTGCGTGTTGGGGCCTGGCCGGAGTACGCCGTTCCCCAATCCGACACCCTGGCTTTGCTGGCACAAATCTCCCGCGAGGAGACTTCCCTGCTGGAAGCCCTCCAAGAGGAGAGCCTGCACCCCGGCCTGAGAATGCTGGGAGAGCATCTGGCCGAACTTGAGACAATGGACAGCGACCCTGCCGCCCTCCTGCACTATTACCTCTTCGGGCAGTCCCGTTATCTGCGCGAGTTGCTTGACCGCGCCCCGGACCCGTTCACGCGCATGGCATCAGGGCTTGCAATTCACCAACTGCTCGGCCTTGCCACCGGCGCGGCGCAGCGGGTGGTTGTCCCGAAGGCGCACACCGGACCGCCCCACCCTGTCCGCGAGTTTCTGGCCTACCTGCGCCGCCGGACAGCCTCCGGCGAGACCCTGCGCGTCGGGCTGCCCGAGGAGGCCGACGACTGGGACGCGGTGCGCCTGCTGACCGCGCACGCCGCCAAAGGATTGGAGTATCCGGTCGTCTTCCTGCCGCACCTGAGCGTCGGCCACTTCCCCACACGCGGACGCTCTGACGGCCTTGTCGCCCCGCCGGGCTTGATTGATACCGGCGATGCCGACGCCGAAACTGACGAAGAAATGTGCTTGTTTTTCGTGGCCCTCTCCCGCGCCCGCGAGCATCTGGTGCTGTGCCGCGCCGAGACTTACGGCGCAGGCCGTGCCGCCGCGCCGACCGCGCTGCTGTCGCTCATTCAGCCCGGTCTGGACGCGCTGGGCATTGCCGAAGACGCCTGGCCTTCAGGCAAATCCCCCGCCGAAGCCGCCGCGCCGGACGCGCTTGGCCCTCCGCCCACCACGCTGCCTGAATACTCGTCATCGGCGCTGGAAGCCTACGGACGCTGCCCCCGCCTGTACCATTATCAGTACGCGCTGCACCTGCCCGGCGGGTTCACGGCGAGCGGCTATCCCCAGTTTCACGCCTGCGTCCGCCGCGTGCTGCACTGGCTGGAAGACGCCCGCGCCCAAAATCAGTCCCCCACCGAGTCCGAAATCCTGGCCCGTCTGGATGGCTTCTGGGAAGAAAGTGGCCCGGTCGGCCATCTGCACGAGGACAAATACAAGGGCAGCGCCCAGATGATGCTCCGCGAGGCCGCGTTGATGGGCAGTCCCACCGAGACGCGCACAGATTCACGCACCCTGCGGGCAACGCTCACCCACTGCCACGTCTTCGTGCGCCCCGATGCCCTGCGCCGCGACTCTGCCGACGGCACTTTGATTGCCGCCCGTCACCTGACAGGCCGCATCGGCGGCGATGACCACACGGACAAGCGCCTCGCTCTGTATCGCCGCGCCGCCACGCAGACCCACCCGGACGCCCCGCTGCGAATTGAGCTGCGCTACCTGGCCCGCGGCGAGTGCAAAGTCGTCATGCCCCCAACAACCAACCTGCAAGTCAAGTGGGAAGCCGACCGTGTGGAAAAGTATGACGCCGCCGCGCAGGGCGTCGCGCAGGGCCGCTTCCCCGCCGCGCCTGCGTCGGCGGATGAGTGCGGCAAATGCCCTTACGCGCTAATTTGCCCGCTGTGAGGAAGTACAAGAGCAGGAGGGGAAAAGAACGAGAGGTTAAAACCCCTCGCATTTTGGCCCGGCGTGTTTTTGGCCCTGCGTATCCTGCTCAACCAGGCTTTACCCGTGCTTCGGCCCGATGTCTCCGGCAACGTCTGCGCCTAAATCGCTGTCGTTGGTTCCAGTGTCAATGGCAGCGCTGTCGGTGGACAACTGACGGTCGCCATCGGGTTGGGCGTCCATGTCGTCTGTGTTGTCTTCGGTGTCTGCGGCGGTGTCGGCGAGGATGTCGAGGTCGTCGGGGTTGTCGGTCATCATAGCGTGGCGGTCCTTTCCAAGGGGGTCACAAGGCGGGCGCGAGAAAGCAGGTGGCTTTCCATCGCGTTGTCCACAGCCTCCCAGTCGGCTTCAGCGGGCAGGGTCAGAGCGGGAATGTCCAGCGCGTACAGCTCAAAATAGAGCAGGCCAGTGGGCGCGGCAGGCGCTTCCCGCAGCAGCCGACCAGGGGCGGGCGCACCGCCTTCCGGCAGGGCCGTCAGAGCGGCGGGCAGGTCCCAGCGCAGCCAGTACGCCCGGTCGCCGCCGTCCGCTTCGGGGTCATGGCAGAGCAGCACAAAGCTTTGCGTCCGGGTCGGCGCGTTCTGCCAGCACAGCGCGGGATACAGACTTGGGCAGCACCCGGCGGCCAGCGTCAGCGTGAACGCCATTGGCATCTTTCTGATAATTTCCCCTGACGCCGTGTTACCCGTGCAGGCAGGCATGGCAAACGCGGGCGGATGAGTCGACTGTTATTCGACTGTTATTCGACGGAACGGAGGAAGGCGGCGACGCAGGCCGGGTCCCACTGACTGCCCGCGCCTTCGGCGAGAATGTGGCGGGCGGTTTCGCGGACCATGCCCTTGCGGTAGGGCCGGTCGGTGGTCATCGCCGAGAACGCATCGGCGACGGCCAGCAGACGCGCCGCGAAGGGGATTTCCTCGCCGCGCAGGCCAAACGGGTAGCCGCCGCCGTCCCAGTGCTCGTGGTGATGCCGAATGGCGTCCAGCGTCTCTTCAAAGCCGGGCACGGCCCCGACAATGACTGCCCCCATCATCGGGTGCTGCATCACCGCCTCAAATTCTTCGTTCGTAAGACGCCCCGGCTTTCGCAGAATATGGTCAGGCACACCGATTTTGCCGACATCGTGCAGCAGCGCAGCCACTTCGATATCATGCTGCGCCGGGGCGCTCAGGCCCAGGGCACGGGCGATTTGCAGGCTGTACGACAGCACATCTTCCGAGTGGCGGCGGGTGTAGCGGTCTTTGTTGTCCACGGCGGTCACCAAGGCATCCAGCATGGTAAAGCCGCCGACCGAGCAGGCCATGCTACGGCGCAGCGATTCGGCCTCGCCATCGGCCTCGCCGCCGGATTTTGCGACCTGCAGACGGGCCTGCGCGGCGTCCAGCAAGGCGGCCCGGCTGAGACCGTCGCCAGGCAGGGCGGCACGTCCGACCGAGAAAGACAGGGGAAGCGGGGACTGATAACCGGGGGGATAGTAATGAAGAGCGTCGGCAGCGGCTTCCAGCACGGCAGTCAGCGCTGACGCCCGTGCGTCGTCCGCCCCCGGCAGCAGCGCCGCAAACTCGTCCCCGCCAAAGCGGGCAATCAGGGCCTCCGGGCAGGCTGCCGATAGAGCCGAGGACAACGCTTCGGCGGTGCGGCGCAGAACGTCGTCGCCTGCGCTGTGGCCGTGGACATCATTGAAGAACTTGAAGTTATTCAAGTCTAAAATCAGCACCGCCAGCGGCTGTTCCGACCGTCGTGCGGCCTCCACCGCGTCGCCCAGCCGCTTGTGAAACGCCCGGTGGTTGAACAGGCCCGTGAGCGGGTCTCGGTCGCCCCGCTCCAGCGCCTCGGCCAGCAGGGTTTCGGTTTCCGCCAGCAGGGCCTCTCGCTCGGCTTCCAGAACGCGGCGCTCCGCTTCGCCCGTGCGGCGGTCAGTGACATCCTGCGCCAGTGCCGCGACCCCAACAATTTGGCCGCTCTCGCCCACCAATGGCGTGTTGTACCACTCGCAGAGTATCTCGCGTCCGTCTTTGGTAATATTTGCGTTGGTGCTGCGCCGCCCGCCCCGCCCCGCCAGCAGATCGGCACGCACCCCCTGCACATGGTCATACGCCGACGGGGCCACAATCAGCTCCAGGCCATAGCGTCCGACAGCCTCGGCGGCGGTGTAGCCGAAAATACGCTCGGCGGCGGGGTTCCAGGACGTGACCTGAAAGTTCACATTCCACTCAATCACCGCCATCGGCGTCTGCTGAACGTGGAGCCGCAGCCGCTGCTCCGCTTGGAGCCAGCTTTGCTCGGAGCGCAAATGATCTTGCTGGGCCTGCCGCCGCTCGGCGGCTTCGGTGGCCCGCGCCCGTCGCAGCTCCATTTCCGTCTGCACACTGTCCGCCAAATCCCGCAGCAGCACCTTCTGCTCGGCGCTCAGCGTGCGCGGGCGAATATCCAGAATGCACAGGGCGCCCAGCGCCCGCCCGTCCCGGTCAAACAGCGCCGCGCCCGCATAAAACCGGGCATGGGAATCGCCGCGCACCAGGGGATTGTCGGCAAACCGGGGGTCACGGGAGGCGTCTTCCACGACCAGCAGATCGGAAGACAAAATGGTGTAGGGGCAGAACGAGTTTTCGCGCCGCACTTCCGTGGCCGGGCAGGCCAGCGGCCCGCCCTGCGATTTGATCCACAGCCGGTCGCGGCCCAGCAGGGTCACCAGCGCCAGCGGAGCCTCCAGCAGACGTGCAGCCAGTCGGGTCAGCCGGTCAAATCCATCTTCCGGGGGAGTATCCAGCAGGTTGTATTGCAGGAGCGAGGCAATCCGATCTTCTTCATCGGGGGGCAGGGGGGCGGGTGACACGACGATTCTTTCTCCACCGGCGTCATTCAACGGATGGCTTTTCTTGGTCCGCCTCAGGCGTGCGCGATTTTATTTTACCATACTTCTTCAGTTCTTTACCGCTCAAAACATATGCTAAGAAAGGGCTGGATTGTCCTCTAGTTCCAACGGCATTGTGCCAAAGATATCACTATCTTATGAGCAGCTTACCGCGCCGCGCACAACTGTATCTGGTTTTGATCTATTTGCTCGGGGCCGAATCGGCCCTGGCCGCCGCCTTCACGCCCATTCCAAAGGCGGACGCGCAGGGGTGGGAGCTGGGGCTGTACCTCGTGCTGGCCGCTGTCCTGAGCAGCAAAAAGATTTTGCTGATGCGGCGGCAGAACGCCGAAGACCATGTCACCATGTCGCTGGCGTATGTCCTGACGTTTGTGACCCTGCTGCGCTTTGGCCCGGCGGCGGGCCTTCTCGTGGCCGGGGTCGGCGGGCTGTCCAATGGACTGTTTCCGAAGCGTCAGCCGCTCCATCAGATGCTGTTTAATCTGGCCCTGAGTATGCTGGAAGCGTGGACGGCGGGGCTGGTCTTTTTGTGGCTGAACGGCCACACGCTGATCCTGCGGACCCCCGGCTCGTACCCGGCGGTCGCGGCGGCGTCACTGGTGTTCTTTCTGGTCAACACCGGCGGCATTGCCGTGGTGCTGGGGCTGGTGACAGGCAAAAACCCGGTTCGGCTCTGGCGCGAGACGTTCCTGTGGGCCGCGCCGTCGTACCTAGCGGGCGGCGGCGTCAGCCTGCTGGCGATGCTGCTGTTTGAGACCCACTCGGTCTATGTGCTGATTTTGCTGGCCCCGCTGGGCTGGATGGTGTATCAAAACTATGCCAACACGGCGGCCCGCACCGAGGAAAAGCAGCAGCACATCGAAGAGCTGCAGCTCGGGCAGGAGCATCTGGCCGATCTGTATCTCGCCACCATCAAAAGCCTAGCGCTGGCGATTGACGCCAAAGACCAGTACACGCATCAGCACATTCTGCGCGTGCAGCGGTACGCCGTCGCCACGGCCAAGCATCTGGGGCTGGAAGGCGTCGAGCTGGAAGCGATCAACACGGGCGCACTGCTCCACGACATCGGCAAGCTGGGCGTTCCCGAGTACGTGCTGCTGAAACCCGGACGGCTGACCGATGAAGAGTTCGCCAAGATCAAAAAGCACCCCGAGATCGGCGCGGCGATTTTAGACCCCGTAGAGTTCCCGTGGCCGGTGCTGCCCGTCGTCCGCTCGCACCATGAAAAGTGGGACGGCACGGGCTACCCGGACGGGCTGGCCGGGGAAGATATTCCGCGCACGGCGCGTATCCTGGCCGTGGCCGATGTCTACGATGCGCTCACGTCCTCGCGGTCATACCGCAATGCCTGGACTCACGAGCGGGCCTGCGAGGTGATCCGCAAAGACAGCGGCACACACTTTGACCCGATGATCGCCGAGGCGTTCTTAGAGATTATCGGGGCTGTCGTCGCCGAAATGGCCGCCGAAGGAGACGGGCCGCTGATCGTCGCCGAGGCGGCGGGCAAGGGCAAAACAAGCAAAGCCGATCAGGCGGCGCAGGATATTCACCGGGCATCGTCGGAGCTGTGGGCGCTGTATGAAGTTGTCCAGACCCTGTCGTCGTCGCTGGGGCTGGAAGAAACGCTGGAGATTTTAGGCCGCAAGCTGGAAACTATCCTGCCCGGAACCGCCGCGCTGTTTCTGCTGGCCGACGAATCCGCCGGGCCGGGCGTTTTGACCGCCCGCGCCGCCGTGGGGCTGAACCGGGAGTTCTTTACCGGGGCCTCGACGCTTGCTCCCGAAGGCGCGTCGCGCCGTGCCGCATCATCGCGGACGACCTACATGGGCGAGTATGACTCCGACGACCTGCTTTTGACTTCTTCGCAGTCCGCGCAGTGGGTTCCGCTGCAAACGGCCCTGATTGTGCCGATTGTGCATCAGGGCGAGACGCTGGGCACGGTCAATTTGTACCACCCGCAGGCCGACGGCTTCTCGGCGCACGACAGGCAGCTGTTGGAGACCATCACCGAGCGGGCGGCGACGGCGCTTTATAACGGCCTCCTGTTTGACCGGACGCGCTCACACGCCTTCACGGACCCGCTGACGGGCCTGTTCAACATCCGCCACATCACGCAGCACGTCGAGGAGCGGTGCGCCGAGGGGCGTCCATTTGCCGTGCTGTGCCTCGATTTAGACAGCTTCAAGCCGATCAACGACAACTTCGGCCACCAGAAGGGCGACCAGGTCCTGCGCGACCTCAGCGCTCTGTTTCTGGCAAGCCTGCGCGACGGCGACGTGGCCGCCCGGTATGGCGGTGACGAGTTTCTGATTTACGTGGAAGGCGGCGGGGCTGCTGAAGCTCAAACTCTCATGTCCCGGCTGCAATCCGCCGTGGAAGACTACGACCCCGGCCTGCTGCACCCGCGCCTCGGGGCACTGCGCCTCGGCGTCTCCATCGGCTACGGCTGCTTCCCCGGCGACGGCACGGACTTCCCCGCGCTGATTGCCGCCGCCGACTCGAATATGTACCGCGAAAAAACCGAGCGCAAGCTGGGCAAGCTCGCCGACCCCGACCGCTCCCTTCTCGGCCCCGAGTTCCCCCTGTCCCGCGCCGCGTAACGCTTTGTCACCGACCGCACCTCCTGAAGCCTGTTGTGAGCCAAGAGGAGAAAGAAGGGGCGTCACAGACAAAGTTCCTTATCCGAATAGCCAACACGCAACCAGTATTATGAAAAGCCACGAAAAGGCTACCGAAAGTGCTGTCCATAGAATGCTAAATCCAAGAACCCGAAAGTTGCGCTTTATAGCAAAATGACGGATTGCAAATTGGAAACCCAGAGCCAGACTCCAGCCAGTCAACAATCGCGCCTCTGACGAAAACAATCTATCAAAAATTGGCAAGTGCAGTATTGCTGAGGCGGCTATAGGGTTAGCAAGGACAAAAGTTAGAAGCGTAGACGAAACTATGCTCAGAAAAAATCCAAGCATAGCATCAGACCACTTCTCTCCCGTCAAGAGTTTAGCTGAGGCTTTCGCTTGATTTTCTTGCTTGCCCTCATTAGAACTGTATTTTGGCGGCGGAGGCCATTGTGATGTATGCTGGTTTTCATCCATGTTGAACTCAGGAACGAGGAGGCGGAGGCCATACGTTTTCCTCTTGCGGTGGAGCTAGTTCCACAGGCTTTTTGTGTTTTAGCCAAGCCATTAAACTAAACAAGAGGATAATGCCAACTGTCAAACCGATAACGAGGCCAATAAAGCCAAACAAAATCATTCCCATACCATCAGCCGCCCCAGCGGCCCCAGTGTCGTTTTCCGTCCCATGCGCCGGTATCCAAACCCCAATGCTACCGCCGACAAGGGCACATAACAACACGAGGGCTGGATACACCAAGATTTTTATCCAAAGCGACATAAGATAAATTTTTACTCCAATGAGGATTATGGTATCTGCTGACCATATAGAAGACCAACTTGGAGAATAGCAGCCCTCATGGGATCATCATGCCACCCATCATCGCTTTATGTACATTGCCTGATCCAGCAATCTCCCAGTCCTTTATGCCAAGACCTCCTATGCTCATGCCGCCATTCATGTTTCCCCCACTGTCTGCCAACTCATACAGTTTGCTACATATAAGCCAGACATCATCCCACCGCGCATAATATCCATATCAAGCAAAAGCTGACAAGCGATATAGGAATTGCAGTTAGTGCAATACTATTGTATATCACAGCCATGCCCTTTTCCCGAAGATAACACCATACAGTGATTTGGACTATATTGGCAAAGCACCAGCCTGTCCATAATCTCGCACCAGAAGAGAGAAACTTGTCTGGAGGGGGGAGTATCATGGCTGCTAATGGATTGAATAGAACAAGTGTTAATAGGCTGAATGAGACAAGGCTAAAAGAACAACCTAGTACAGCATCCAGCCACGAGGCCCCCATAAGAAGTTTTGGCGGTACATCTAGGTCACTCACTTCAACACCGTTGTTGAGGGTAGGAGGCGGCGGCCATTGCGACGGACCATGTTTGTTTTTGTTCATAGATTATGGTATCTGACGAGCATAGTTCCAGCCGACTTGAAGAATCGCAGCCCCCATAGGGTCGTCGTGCCAGTTACGAAGGTTGGTCATCATACCCATGTGTATCTTTCCTGTGTCACCGGTTTCCCCTGCGGACAGTCCCAGCCCTTCCATGCTCATCCCACCATTCATGTTGCCACCGTTGTCTGCCAATTCGTATAACCTTGTTCCCGGCCTCGGTTGACCAAGATTGGCAAAGCTTTTATCCTTGAAATCTCCAACTGTTTTGTTCTTGAAATGGTTGGAGATATAGTCGCTTTGAAGTTTGAGTTGACGAGACCTTAGAAGCAAAGCCAGTATGCCAACTGGTCCTCCATGAAAGACGGGGACTGCTGCGGGAGACATCCGAGCGGCACCAAGATTTCCGAGCAGGCTTGTTCCGATAGGCACAGCAAAATCGAACAGCATCAGCCTGCCAATTTCCTTGCCGCCCTGATAGAACACCCGGTCCACCTCAAAGTAACGGAAGTGACCGCCCAAACCCGCACTGAGTTGGCTGTTCAGCCCCGCACGCGCCGCCGCAATCGGTTCCATATCGTACATTTCTCCGGGGCGCAAGCCAAAGTCACCCAGAGGCGCATCTAGACCCAGCGGATCAGCATTATTTACCGGGTCGTTGTAGGCGTAGATATACCAGTTTGTACCTGCCGCTGCTGGGTCCTGGTTAATGAACCGCCCCAGCCTGCCGTCATAGTACCGATGCCCCATCAACACCAACCCCGTGTCCGCGTCCGTCTGGCAGTCCGCCCCTCCCACAAACCCGAACGACGTCCCTGCTGTCGAACCCGTCGCCCCCACCGGAGCGCCGAACGCCTCAAACACACTGCTGCCCAACACGTTCTGCCCGCTGCCCGTCAGGAACCGCAGAGAGCCGAGCGCGTCCTCATGCCGGAACGAGGTCACGCCGCTGATGGTGGAAGACAGACCCGCCGTGAAGACCGTGTGGCCGTCGGACAGAACCGGAGAGCCGGGCGTTGTGCCGTCGCAGACATACGAGTAGCTGCCGGTGCTGTCGGACTTTGCCACACGCAGGCCGAGGCCATTATAGGTGAATGTGTCCACAGTGCTAATAGTACCAACACAATAAGTATACTGGGTAAGGCGGTCTTCATCATCATAAACAAAGGTTTGCCTACCCGTTCGGTTAAGAGTGGACAGAAGGTTGCCATTGCTATCGTACTTGTATGTCAGAGGGATTAGCGAATTTGAATTTAGCTTGTCGTGTGCGTCATAGTCAAGCGACTGGTCCGGTTGCCCGTTCGTCGTCTGCGTCAAGCGGTTGCCGTTGCCGTCATAGGTGAACCCGTGGCTGTAGTCCGCCCCGTCCCCGCTGTGCGTCTCCGCCGTCAGTTGGTCCGCCCCGTCGTAGACATAAGAAGTCGTCACGTTGCTGTTCTGCGTCAGGCTGCTGATCTGCCCCGCCGGGGTGTGACCGTAAACCAGATGCCCCTGCAAGCCATTCGCGCTGGTGTAGTACCACAGGTCCGTGGTTTGGTTCGCCGCGTCGTAGCCGATGTTCTGGTACGTGCCGTCCCCGTTGATACGCCGCGTCAGCCGGTCGGCAAGATCGTAGGAGTAGGTCGTCGTCTCCCCGAACGGCGTCTGCACCGTTTTCAGGTTGCCCGCCGGGTAGTAGGTGTAGCCCCAGCTTCCCGTGCCCACAAGCTGCCGCGTCGTGCGCCGCCCGTCCTTGTCATAGTCATAGTAGACCGTTCCCTGCGGCGTCGTCTGCGCCGTCAGGAAGAGGCCGTAGTAGCTGTAATCCCACCCGGTTGTTCCCGTGCCGTCCGTCATCTTTGTTTTGCGCCCATTCGCATCATAGTCAAAATGCGTGGTAGTCAGGTGCGGATAGATGATGTCCGTCAGGCGGTCGTCGGCATCGTATTGGTAGGTGATGTGGGTGCCGTCGGGCTTGGAGCGGGCGTTGACGTTGCCGTTTTCGTCATAGCCGGCGGCCTCCGCCGTGCCGTCGGGGTAGTTCGTGATCCAGGGTTCGTTGCGGTGCGTGTAGGTGTAAAAGGTCTTGTGACCGTTGCCATCAGCCTTCGCAGACAGCAGCCCGTACTGCGTGTTGCCGTTGCTGTCATAGGAGCCGTACCCGGTGGGGCCATCGTAGGTATACTTGACCACATCGCCGCGTCCGTTGGTGGTCTGCGTCAGCCGCCCGTCGGAGTCGTAGATGTTGGTGACGGCGTGATTGTCGGCGTCCGTGACGGTCAGCACGTTGCCATCCAGGTCATAGGTTGTGGAAATGGCTGTCGGCACAGACGGGGTGCTGTCGGGGGGAGTGACCTTAGTGACCCGCCCCCAGTTGTCGTGGTCATAGGTCGTCTTGTAGCCGTTCGCGTCTGTGCTGTCTAGTTTCCAGCCCAGCGCGTTGTAGGTGGCGCTGGACGTGTGCCCATTCGCGTCTTTGGCACTGGCGACATAGCCCCAGTTGTTTGTATCGTAGATGACGCTCGACGGGTTGCTCAGAGCATCGGTGAAACTTGTTGGTAGGCCGTTGGCGTAGCCACCCATCTTGCTGATCGCCTGGAAAGCCGGGGAACTGCTGCCTTTGCCCGTCACTGTGGTCTGCTGTAGAGTATGACCGTCACTCATGTAGCTGTAGGCAGTCATGTTGCCAATCGGGTCCTTGCTCAAGGTGGGCTTGCCCTGAGCGTTGTAGTCAGTCTCGCTGGTGTTCTTCATTCGGTCCGTGCTGAGCGCGGCGCTAGTGCCGTCGCTATTGATGTTGCTGAACCGGGAAGTGAAACCGGATGTGTTCTTGCGCCTGTCTGTGTGACTGCTGGCGATCTTGTTGTAGTCGTAGCTGGTGCCGTCTGAATAGTTCAGCGCGTCCGTCGTTGCTGTCAGGTTGCCAGCGGTGTAAGTATGGGTCAGCGTGTTTCCATTTGGGTCGGTGATGACCGTGGTGGTCGGGCTGGTGTTGGGAGAGGATTGATTGTAGGTAAACGTAGTCTGGCTGCCCGCCGGGTCTTTGGCCCAGGCAAGGCTGCTATCCACCAGGTTGTAGGCAAAAGTAGAAGCCCGGCCCGCCGCGCTCTGCATAGCCGTGATGTTGTGACTATTGTCATAGCCGAACGCAACAGACGCGGTCGCAGGCTGCCCAGCAGTGACTGGCGGTAAAGTGACGTACCACAGGTTGCCCGCCCCTGCGCTTCCTCCATAGAAAAACGACCACACCCGCAGGAGCGGGTCTTTAACTGTCGACAAATAGCCCCCGGCATACGAGTAAATCAGCTTGCGATTAGCCTGATCGGAGACCTGATTAATCGTGGTGTCCGAGTTGTGGCCGATTGTGAGTATGTTACCATCCTCGTCAGTGATGCTCGACAGATAGCTATTGTGGCCGGGGTCTCCGCTGACAGTCGTAAAGACGTACTGAGTGTTGTCAGTGGCGGTCAGGGTAAACTTGCCGCTGCCGTTGGAAACCAGCTTGTCCTGAATACCGAAGGGAGGCGTAAAGCTGCCATCAGGGTTCTTCTTGAAGGCGTAGCTCAACCCCGTGTCCCAGTGAATGGTCTCGTTTCCGCTGCTGTCTGCGCTCAGGTAGGAAAAGTAGGTCGGTGTCCACTTGGTGCCCATCGCCGGTGCGGTCGTGCCCTGGCTGTTGTGGATGAGGCCGCAGGAGACAGACATTCCGCCGCGCATGGTCCAGCCGACGATAGGCAGCGTCGTGGTCTTGTTGCCGTTGCCGGTGTTGACGCCTGCCACGGTTCCCTGCCAGGAGAACGCGGGCATTCCATACGCAGGCCGCGCCGGGGGCGGGTCCAGAATCTGGAAGGCCGCTATTGGTCCTATATAGTCGTCGCCGGTAATTTCCCCTTGAAAGGTATGATGAACACGTCTCAGGCCGTAGCCGACGGTGTAGTTGCTGCCGAGCGTGGCAGAGGCGGGGGCAGAAATAGTAATCTGGTTGCCGCTGTCTGAAACTGTCCAGCCACTCGGACTGGCGTCACTTGCTATGATGGAATAGCCAGATTTGACGAGCCAGTAGTGAGTGTCTACTGGATCGCTTGTGTCAACTTCCCCGACTGTACCTCCCGGTGTTCCCGACAAGACGGTATTGCCGCCGCCTCGATAAACGGGTGGGGCTTGTGCCTGGGTTGGATCAGAAAAGGCAAGCAGCGTTAAACAAGCAGCAATTATGCAAAAAAGATTACGAAAGGGACGCAGGATAGAGGACGCATAACATTCTCCTTAAAAGCAACAACAAAAAGACGAAATGATAAGCTGATAAAACATTGTAACATGAATAACTCATTTTTGGCAGTGTGCCACATAAAATTATGAATGATTTTTTATTCCCGTATTGTTGGCAGTGAGGCTTCCGGCCCCCGGCGGCATAATGAAGAATGTTGGTTCCTCACTTCCCCCGAAAGGGCAAACCCGCCGCGAGGCGGGGACGCAAAGCTGCGGGTCTCGGCGGCACATAAGCCGCTGAGACTGCCGGGCTGCCGAATGGGCACTGCGCCATTCTTTCTCTCGGGCCGATGGGACCATGTTCATCGCGCTCCCTGGTCAACAGGCCGGGAGCGGCCTCACACGTCCTCCCTCGCAGCCGAAACCGGGCAAACCCGCCGAAAGACGGGGACGCAAAGCTACGGGCCTGTCTCCCGCGCTATCGCGGGACATGGCCGCCGGGCCGCCGCACTGCACACGCTCGATGGAAAGTCAATCATGTACCGAAAGACACTCACGCATTTACTTTCTCCGTTTGGTCCCGGCCTGCTGGCCGGGCTGACCCTGCTGGCGGCACAGGCCGCCGCCGCACCGACCGTTTACGCCGCGCCTGCCGCGCCAACCGACACGGCGCTCACGAAAATGCTGGCTGCAAAGCCGTCGGCAGGCTGGGCCTCGGTCATTCTTCAGTCGCCTCAGACGCTGTCGCCCGCCGAAGAGGCGCGGGTCGCCGCGCTCGGCGGCGACATCACCCGGCGGCTGACACTCATTCATGCGGTCGCCGTGCGCGTGCCGAAGCGCAATCTGGCGGCCCTGACCGCGCTGCCGTTTGTGTCGCACGTTTCGCTGGACGGCCTGGTTCGCAAAACCGACGAGTTCACCGTCAAGTCCAGCGAAGCTGATCAGGCGATGGCAACCGGCTTTCTCGGCAGCCAGTACCAGCTCACCGGCAAAGGCGTCACTGTAGCCGTTATTGATAGCGGCATCGCCGGTGTACCGGACCTAAGCGGCAACTCGCCGCTCGCGCTGCTCAACATGGGCAGCAGTCGCCTTCTTGCCAGCGTCAATTTGAATACGGCGGCAATTTCCAGAGGCGTCAACCCCGCCGATCCCTGCGGGCACGGAACCCATGTCGCAGGCATCATCGGGGGCAACGCCAACAAATCCAGTGACCCGAACTCGTTCCGGCATTTCTACGGCATCGCGCCGCAGGCCAATCTGGTCAGTGTCCGCGTGCTGGATGCCAGCGGGCAGAGCGATGTGGGCACGGTGATTGCCGGGATTACCTGGGCCGTCACCAACAAAACAAAATATGGCATTCGGGTCATCAACCTGTCGCTCGGCCATCCGGTTGGCGAAAGCTACACCACGGACCCGCTGTGCCAGGCGGTGGAAGCGGCCTACAAAGCGGGCATCGTCGTGGTCTGCGCGGCGGGCAACGACGGACGGATCAACGACGACACCAACACAGCGGGGCGGGACAACGAGGGCTGGGGAACCAACTACGGCTCCATCAACTCGCCCGCCAACGACCCGTATGTGATCACCGTCGGCGCGACCAAAAGCACCGACGGCAACCGGGCCAATGACAAAATTGCCACCTATTCGGGCCGTGGCCCGTCCCGCCTGGACCTGGTGATGAAGCCGGACATTATTGCCCCTGGCAACAAAATCATCTCGCTGACCGCCAACAACAGCACGCTGGACAACTACGCGGGCGGAACCAACGACATCCCGCAGGCAGCCTATCGGTATGTCGCCAAAGACGCGGCGGTGTCTAACGACTACTTCCAGTTGTCGGGCACGAGCATGGCTTCGCCGGTCGTGGCCGGGGCCGTCGCGCTGCTGCTGCAAGTCAGCCCGTATCTGACGCCCGACACCGTGAAAGCCCGCCTGATGCTGTCCGCCGACAAATGGACCGCGCCCGATGGGACTGCCGACGCGCTGACCTACGGCGCAGGCTACCTGAATATCCCCGCCGCGCTGGCCTCTACCGCCGTCGCGCAGGGGCCGGCGGTCAGCCCGAGCCTTGTGGACAATGGCGACGGCACGCTGTCGGTGGCGATGGACCGGGCCGTCTGGGGGAGCAGCCTGTGGGGCACGGGTGTCACCGACCTGCGGGCCGTGTGGGGATCGCGGGCCGTGTGGGGCAGCAATCAGCTCACCGCCGACCGGGCAGTGTGGGGCAGCAACACCCTGAATGCCAGCCGCGCCGTCTGGGGCAGCCGGGCCGTGTGGGGATCGCGGGCCGTGTGGGGCAGCTCCACCGGGTCTGTGGACCTGTCTTCCAAAGCCATCTCAGGCGAATAAGCACGCACAAAGGAGACAGTAATGACCACACCGCGCCGCCGCATTTCCTGGGAAGGGTAAGCAAAATTGACACAAAACGGCCCCGGCACTATTCGTGCCGGGGCCGTTTTGTGCCGGGGCTTTTCTTTTCACGGCAGCTAAAATGCAAACGGCAAATGCAGGCCCAGAAAGCCGCCGAGCAGCGCCGCCGTGCCTGCCAGCCCCGCCGCCAGCCCGAAAAACCAGACAGGGCGGCTGCGAGTCAGAGCGGCGATGGCGGACAGGGCGATTGCAATCTGGCACAGCGACACGGAGAACGCAAAAATATGGTGGCGGTCCATGTCGTGCGCCGAGGCGTGTTCCTCGCGGGCAGCGTCCCGCTCCAGGGCTTCGGCTTTGGCCTGAATGTCCTTTTGCTCCCCTTGGTAGCGTGTTTCTTCGGCCCGGCTGCGGGCAAGGGCGGGCGAGCCGGGCGGCAGCAAGGTTTGCGTGGCTGCATACACCACGCCCTTAATGCCTTTGGCCTGATAATAGTTCCACTGGTCTGAGGCCTGCGTCCGCAGGCTGACCTCGCTATTTTTGGCAAGGAGGGCTTCGTTGACCAGCAGGCCAGACTGCAACGCGCCGATAGCGGCCACCACGGCGAGAATGGCGGTGGCGACGGCAATAAAGCGTGTCCAGCCCGCGTGTTCCGGCGTTTTCTCGCCGCCCTCTTCCGCCGGTGTCTCGTGCGTCTGCTCGTGGGCTTTTTCGATATGCTGCTGCGATTGTTCCAGCGGCACTTCTATCTCATCAGGCATGGCGGTTTCCTCAGTTCAGCGTATTAATGGCACGGGCGGCGAGAACGGCGATGACGGTCAGCGAGATGAGGGCCTGCACCATCATCAGCAGCTTGGCCCAGCGCGACAGCACGGCGGTATCGGCAGGCGACAGGGCCGTGCTGGAATTAAACGCCAGAAACAGGTAATCCACAAAGCCAGGGTTCCACCGGGCCTGCCCCGACTCGGCCAGCGCCTCCTCGCTCATGGTCATCTGCGGAAACAAAAACGCGCCGTGACAGTGGCCGGGGCGCTGATCCCGCGCATTCGGCCCACCCGCGTCCAGATGCCAGTACCAGAGCGCGAACACCAGCACATTGGTCAGCCACAAAGCCGCCGCCGAAATCAAAAGCCGCTCCGGCGTTTCTTTGGCCGCCGCCGCCAGATGCGGGTCCAGCATCGAGAGGATCAGCTTGCCCAGCGATGCGATCAGAAAGAACGTCTCCACGCCCGCCACCAGCAGGCCCATCACGCGGTTGATAGTGTGATGCCCGCGCAGGTGCGACAGCAGGGTCGGCAGCAGCAGCGGCACGATGATGGCGGCGGGCAGCCAGCGCGGGCCAAACGACAATGACCGGGGCAGCACACCGAACAGGCCGACGCCGCCGAGCAGGGCCACAATGGCGGGCCAGCGCGGCTCCGGGTCGGCGCGAAAGTTCGCGTACCGCTCCCGCACTTTCTCGCCCATGTAATAGGACCAGTGATGCTTCTCCGCCACTGTCTCATACGGCTGTGGATTGGGGCCGCTCCCGGCGGCGTTTTGACGCTGATTTTTAGGAAACATTGATTCAGACCAGTCCAATCTGCTGGGCCAGGGTGAACAGGCCGAAGACAAGGCCAATGCCAATCACCACACGCCGGACATTGGCCTGCCCCATCTTTCGCGCCACGCCCGCCCCGCCCCAGCCGCCTGCAATCGCGGCGACGGCCATCAAAATCGCCAGGGACCAGTTGACCTTCCCGTAATAGATAAACAGCGCCGTGCCGATGCCGTTGATGCACACGGCGGCAAAGTTTTTCAGGCCGTTCATCCGGTGAATGTTGGTCTGCCCCAGAAAGCCCAGGGCGGCCAGCATGAGAATCCCGATGCCCGCGCCGAAGAAGCCGCCGTAGAGGGCCACGAAAAACTGAAAAATCATGCCCCCAACGCCCAGAGGCCGCTCCCCCGCTGCCTCGCCCCCGCCCGCCGCCCGGCGCTGGTCCACCCAGCGGCGCACCGGGTCCTGAATCAAGAACAAAAATGTCGCACCCAGAATCAGCCACGGGACCAGATGGGAAAACAGTTTCGCGTTGACGTGCGTTGCCAGATACGCCCCGATGCCGCCGCCCAGCAGGCTCGGCACGGCCATCTGCCACAGGGCAGTCCGGTTGAGCTTTACCTCGCTGCGGTAGTTCCAGTAGGCGCTCACCGAGCCGGGAACCAGCGCCACGGTGCTGGTTCCGTTCGCCAGCACCGACTGCGCCGGGCCGAGAATAGTCAGCAGCGTGGGGAACGTCAAAATCGTTCCCCCGCCCGCGACCGAGTTGATGGCCCCGGCGACAAACGCGGCCAGAAACAGCAAAACGAGGTGCAGGGGGCTGGTGTGCAGGAGCGTGGCAGGCAGCAAAAGGGCAGGCATGGCGCTAGTTTACCCGGCCTCTTCCCATTGCTCGCCACTCGTGGTAAAATAGGCCCTGTCTCTAAATAATAGCAAGCAAGGCGATTTTATCTCATGGCGCGGACGACGACACAACGAAGTGACCCCGCAGACGCCGGGGCAGGCACAGCCCCGGAGCCGAGGCGGGAGGGGATGCGGGCGAGGGCACTGGTCATTGGGGCGCTGGCCGCCGCCGTGACGGCGGCGCTGGTGACACAGGCAGAAATGGTGCTGGGAACGATTCGCATCGGCTACCTGCAATTCCCACCCGCCGCGCTCGGGCTGCTGCTGCTGGTCACGGCCCTCAGCCGCCTGACCGCCCGCGTCGCCAAACGGTGGAGCCTGAACTCGGCAGATTTGCTGGTCATTTATTCCATGTGCCTCGTTGCCGCCCTGACCGCCTCGCACGGGCTGGTGGAAAAGATGATTCCGGCGCTGGTGTATGTGCCGAACCATACCGACCCGGCCACCAACCTGCACGCGCTGTATGACCGCTGGATACACCCCGGTCTGGTTCCCTACAACCCGGCTCTCAGCGGCACGCAGCCGGTCGCCGATGCATGGAACAACAAGCTTCCGGCGGGCGCTCCGATCCCGTGGGCGGCCTGGGTGCAGCCAATCTTAAACTGGGGCCTGCTGTCGGGTCTGGTGCTGGGCGCGTTTCTGTGCCTGACCGCCCTGCTGCGGCGGCAGTGGGTGGATGCCGAAAAGCTGTCGTTTCCGCTGGCCCAGCTGCCTCTGGAAATCGCGGGCGATCAGGACCGCCCGGCGTTCTTCCGCAACAGCCTGATGTGGCTGGGCGTCGCCATCCCCGTGATTATTTACACGGTCAAGGGTCTGCACCAGATTCAGCCGTCTATCCCCGATGTCACCCTGCAATGGACCATGAGCGACTACGTCACTTCGCCCCCGTGGAACGCGGTGGCGTGGAGCGTGATGTTTATCGTGTCGTTTGCCGCTATCGGGTTCTTTTTCCTGCTGCCGACCGACGTTTTGTTTTCCATCTGGTTCTTCTTTCTGCTGTCGCGGGCCGAGCAGATCGGGATGATCTCGTTCAATCAGCCGACCCCCGCGATGCCCGCCTACCCGCCGGTGCTGTTTATCGGCTATCAGACCGTCGGAGCTTATCTAGTCTTAACGGGGTACTTTTTCTGGATTGCGCGGCCCCATTTGAAGCGGGTTTGGGCGGCGGCGATTGGGCGCGGCAACGGGGAGGATGCCGATGAGCTGCTGCCGTACCGGACGGCGTTCTGGGGGCTGGTCGGGTGCGTTCTGGCGGCGTCGGGCTGGCTGTGGGTGAACGGAATGTCCCTGTGGCTGGCCCTGTTTGAGCTGGTCGTGTGCCTCTTTGTGATCGCTCTGGTGATGGCCCGCTCGACGGCGGAAGCCGGGATGCTGATGACGGAAACGACGTTCCGGCCCGTGGACCTGCTGCGAATGGTGATGCCGCTGCATTCGCTGGGGGCGTCGAACTTGACCATGCTGGCGTTCTTTGACAACCTGTTCCTGCGCGATCAGCGCGGGCTGCTGCTGACGGGGATGCTGGACGTCTCCCGCCTGAGCGACGGGGCACGGACGGCGGACGGGGGCCGGGTGCGCCGCCGGGCGTTTGCAGGGGCGCTGGCACTGGGGATTTTGATTGCGTTCTGCGTGGCCGTACCGATGGAGATTGCCATTCCGTACCGCCTCGGGGCAAGCGGGCACATGGACAACTGGATGACGCAGGGCAGTCCGGGGCTGACATTTCAAGATTACGCGCAGTATATCAAGGGCAGTCCGCCGCCGCCGGCAGGGGCGTCGTGGCAGATGCCGACGTTCTTCAGCGTGGGCGTCGTGATGACATTGTTTCTGTCGGTGATGCGCTCGGCGTTCTTCTGGTGGCCGCTGCACCCGCTGGGCTATGCGCTGTCAGGGGCATGGAGTACGATACAGTTCTGGTTCCCGTGCTTTATCGCCTGGATGTTCAAGTCCCTGATTTTGCGCTACGGCGGCATGAGTCTGTACTCCCGCGCCCGCCCGTTCTTCCTCGGGCTGGTGCTGGGCGAGTTTGGCATGGCGGTCTTTTACGTGGTCCTGAACGGCCTGTCGGCATGGCTGACGCCGGAATACAAAATCCCCGCCCCACCATTCCCGTGGGGCTAGGCAACTTTTTTGCGGTTCGGGTGTCTCTAGTCAGTGTCACCTCAAAATAAGGATGAGCTGTGCATCTCCCAATCAAATCGAAAAAGACGTTAGCCGTTGCTATTGTATTCAATAGTCTGCTGCTCTTGGTAGGAATATGGTGGCTTAACCCGAGTGGAACTGGAATCCAGCAGAGGATAGCCACACAGGCAATTGATAGACAAATCGCCTCCGCTCTTCCCATAGGATCATCGCGTGAAGATGTGGCTAAGTATTTGGCGTCTAACGATATACCCTGGGGTCCAGACCCCGATGGCGGACATTATCTCGTTGGGTTTCCGAATTGCAGCCGCTATCACGGTCTTCTCTATAGGAGTGTCACAGTTGTTTTCTCATTTTCACCGGACTGGCGGTTGTCATCATATCAGCTTGGAGACAAATATATTCCAAAAGATATTAGAAACAGATCAAACCATCGGAAGCTCTGATGGTTATAGTGGTTCGGCTTTGAGCAGGACGCAGTTGCGAAGCTAGGGGGAAGTATGATTATTCCAAAGGGTACGACTGTTCCAAAAAAGTGGCGTGTAGTGGCGCTGATTATACAAATCGTGGGGTGCATCTCTCTGGCTCTGGCACTTTATATGCTATTGGGAATGCAGTATCGTGCGAATATTTTGGTGTCGGAACTCAGCAATGAGTTCACCAGAAACCATATCGTGCAAGGCTGCCCTTTGCCTACACTCATGAGCTATCTACAGAAGCATCACGTTAAGTCTGTTAAAGACCCTGACGGCGGCCCCTATAGAGTTTGTTTTATGGGGGTGAAAGATGTAAGAGTACTGAACGACCAAACTCTTGTTATGTTTAAAATATCAGCAGATCAAAAAGTTGAAAATTACTCATTTGTTCCTGATAGAACTAACAGGAGGACTCCTCCCCAAACGGGTCTCTGACCTGTGAGTTGGTTTCATTTGTCTCTGCCACCAGCCGATCAGGTTCGTATGCTGCCCGGATGGCTGGGGCCAACAGAAAAAAAGGAGGGCAGATTTCTCTGCGCTCCTCTTTTTCCTGTTCTCTTTTGGCCCTCCTTCTTTTGTTTACTTCTCGGGACCTGGCCCCCGTTAGCCTGCACCCGGCACGAGGTGGGGGAAGAAGGTGGCGAAAATCAGATAGGCATTCAGCAGAGCGATGATGCCGCCCAGAGTCCAGCCAATCGCTTTCACGCCGATGCCGTTGACAAACGGCCCCATCTTGATTTTGTCGCTCGTGAACTGCACCAGCGGAATGACGGCGAACGAAAGCTGCGCCGACAGCACTACCTGACTGAAAATCAGCAGCTTGCCCGTGCCGCCCGGCCCGGCGAGAGCGGTGGCGAAGACGCAGGGGACAATCGCAATCAGGCGCGAGATCATGCGGCGCACCCAGGGGGCGACTTTGAAGTTCGTGAAGCCTTCCAGGATAATCTGCCCGGCCATCGTGCCCGTGATGGTCGAGTTCTGCCCCGAGGCCAGCAGGGCAATCGCAAACAGCGGAGTGGCGAGCGCCGCGCCGAGCAGCGGCGTCAGCAGCTTGTAGGCCTGGTCAATGTCGCCGACATCGTGGTGCCCCGTGCGGAAGAAGGCCGCCGCCGACAGGATCAGAATTGCGGCGTTGACAAACAGAGCCAGCATCAGGGCAATCGTCGAGTCGGTGTAGGATGCCTTCAGCGCATTGCCCAACTCGCCCAGGCTGCGCCCGTAGCGGCGGGTCTGAATGATGGACGAATGCAGGTACAGGTTGTGCGGCATGACCGTCGCGCCGAGGATGCCCAGGGCGATATACAGCATATTGGGGTCGCTGATAATCTGCGGGCGCGGAATGAAGCCGCCCAGAACGCCAAACCAGTCCGGCTTGACATAGGCGAGTTCCAGCGTGAAAATCGCCATCATCGTGCCGATGAGAACCATAATAAACGCCTCAATCCAGCGGAAGCCCTTGCCCTGCAAGGCCAGAATGATGAGAACATCGCCGCCGGTCAAAAGGACACCCATCGTCAGCGGGATATGGAACAGCAGATTGAGCGCGATAGCCGCACCGATAACTTCGGCGATGTCGCAGGCGACAATGCCGATTTCAGCGGACAGCCAGAGCGCGATTGCCACGGGGCGCGAATAGGCATCGCGGCAGGCTTGCGCGAGGTCCCGCCCGCCGACAATTCCCAGCTTACAGGCCAGCGCCTGCAAAAAGATAGCGATGAAGTTGGAAATTAGAATGACCGACAGCAGCGAATAGCTGTAAACCGCGCCGCCCTTGATATCGGTAGCCCAGTTGCCAGGGTCCATATAGCCGACTGCAACTAGGTAGCCCGGCCCGACAAAAGCCAGCAGCCGCCGCCAGAACGTGGCGTTTTTGGGGACAGGGATAGAGCGAAAGACCTCGGGCAGCGAGGCTTCTTTCACGGGCAGTCGCCAGCCTGCCGTCGGGAGGTCTTCATCCAGAGACGGTTCAGGAGTGATTGTACTCATACGGTTTGGTTTCTAACTGTCTTTAACGCTTGCGATTTCTACAAACACATTCCCGGCGGCTTCGGGGCTGATGCGCTCCCGCTCCCCGTCCACCTCCACCACCAGCGCCCCGCCGAACGGCTCGCGCTCGGCAATCCGCACGGGTGTCCCCGGCAGCAAGCGGCGCTCTTTCAGGTAGCACAAGAGTTCCGGGTTTTCATCGGTGACGCGGCGCACCACGAGCGGGACGCCGTCAGCCTGTGCGGCCAGCGTGGCGGTGGTGTATTTGGGCATCTGCCCGTCGCGGGTAGGGATAGGGTCGCCGTGCGGATCATATTCGGGAAAGCCCAGAAGGCGCTCAATCGACGCCTCAAACCCTTCGCTGATATGGTGTTCCAGCCGCTCCGCTTCGGCGTGAACCTGTTCCCAGCCGTATCCCAGGCTCTCCATCAGATACAGCTCCAGCAGGCGGTGGTGCCGGATCAGCTCCAGCGCGATTTTCTCGCCGAGCGGCGTCAGCACAGTCGGGGCATAGGGCGTGTGTTCCACAAGCTGATGCCGGGCGAGATGATGCAGCATTTTGGTCACGCCAGGGGCGCTGACCCCAAGCCGGGCCGCGATTTTCTGCGTGGATGCGCCTTTGCCCTCTTTTTTGCCTTCGTCGTGGCCTTCCTGACAGAGCGTGTAAATTGTCTTCAGGTAGTCTTCGACGGCCTCGGTGATAAACTTTTGTTCGGTTTTCTCGTTTGGCATCTTGTGAATTGAGTGAGGTTAATTTTTAAGCGCGAGTGCAGTATACCGGGTGTCGGCAAAAAATGCAAGGGGCCACCAACAAAGAAAAGAACAAGGGGGTTTAACCCCTTGCACTCTGGCCCTTCGGCTGCCTAGAACACAATCACAAAGCCGCCGCCGTAGAATTGTGTCGGGGCGCTGCCACCGAGGCCGCGCCCGGTCTCAACATCAAGCTGCATATTTTTGCTGAGGGTGTAGGCAAAGCCGCCGTCAGCGATGGGCGATGGGGCACTGCCGACGGGAGCATCGTAGGAGAAATCGACAAACGTGGACAGCGCCCCGCTGAGGGCATAGGTGGCCGACCCCGTGCCGGTGTAATCGGCCAGCCGCCGCCCGCTTTGCGTGGGGTACGACAAAATGAGGTTAGAGGCAAGCGTCCAGCGGGCGCCCGAGGAAAGCTGCCCGCTGAGGTTCAGCGAGGGGTCCACATGGCCGGAGGACGTGACGGCGGTTTTGAGCGGCACGGTCAGCGTCGGGGTCAGGGCAATTTTGAGGGTGCGGCTCTGGTAGATTTTGCGCCGCAGGCCAATCGCCCCGTCGGTGAAGCCCGAATCACTGCCCGAAGGCCACAGGTAGTTCGGCAGGGTCAGGCGCAGCTCGGTTTTGCTGTCTAGTCCCGTTCGCAGGAGCGTTTCGGGGGCATCGGTGGTCTGGCTTGCACCGCCCCCACTCTGCCCGGCAGGGGCCGTTGGGTTAGCGGACGGCCCCTTGCTGCGCGTGATGCCAATTTCAATCTGGAGATGGCCGGGCAGCACGGTATCCGAGCCGTTGGTCAGGCCGGGCCGGTCAGGAACCAGCAAATTGGGCGCGTCCGGCGCGGCTTGAGCAAATGCCGAGGCGGTGAGCAGAAGCAGCAGAGCAGGGGTAAAAAAGCGGGTCATGGGGTCTCCGTAAATGTTAATGTGCCCAGCGTGAGCGTGCGGCGGGTGGGGTCCCGCTTCCAAATCCAGGGGCGATTGTTGAATACGGTGATTAGCGTGCTATACTGCGCCGACGGTGGCGTAGGGGCTTTGAGGGTCAGAGACAGCGTGTTTCCGGTCTGCGTCCAGTGCAGAGGTGCAGACGGGGACGTGCCGAAGGCATAGGTCCCGCCGCCGCCATCGGCAAAAACAAACTTCAGGTCAGCGGACTGTGCCCCTGCTCCCGTGCCGCGCAGAGTGGTGGTCCATGCCCCCGTCGGGGTCGGATCGGATTGGGTCACAGCCGCCCGCTGCCAGGCAAAGTACCCGAGCAGGAGCAAAACCGCCAGCCCGGCGAGGGCGACCAGCGGCCACAGCAGCCTCGCAGACTGTTCGGGAAGGGTTGGTGCGGGCGGCGGCGCGGCGGGCGGGGATGGGGTGCGCGTCAGCGTCGGCAGGCTAAACTGCTGGGTGCGGTGCAGGTCGTCGGGCGGACGGGTCGGCGCGATGGTCGGGGCGGCAGGGGGGATCGCCGTCGGCGTGGCTCCGCTGCGGAATTGATGGCCGCAGTACGCGCAGACCGCCTGGTTGCGGAAGGCCATTGTCTGGCAGCGCGGGCAGTATTTGCCCCCGCGTGCGTCCCCTGCCCCGGCGGCGTTGGTTCCCGTCTCGCTCATGCGCTCAGTGTACCAAGCCGTGCGCTAAAAAGCAAGCCAAAATTAAGATGTGTCGGGTACACTGGCCCTATGCTGTCTTCGTTCTGGGGCCTGCTGCCGCTGGTTCTGATTGCTCTTTCGGCGCTGTATGCCGCCGCCGTCTGGCGTCGCCGGGCGGCGCAAAGGCTGAAACAAAAGTTTGAAGACCGCTACGACCTGCGGGACCTGCGGGAGCCATCGCGGACGGGCTGGTACGACTCTGTTTCAGGCGGGCCGGGGGAGGAACCGGGCGGGGACACGGCGAATGAAGGGCTGGACGAAGAAAGCGGGCCGTACTGCGTCTCCTGCGGCGTCGGCTACCCTGCCGGGACGCCCGCCTGCCGCGAATGCGGGCGGACGTTTTAACACTGATTTGACACTGGAACTTGTACGCGGCTGTGCCGCGTAAAAAACGTATTGTGCCCAAAGAAAGCGAACCCTGCCTGTATGCGCCATCTTTCTAACCCTTCCACTTATGCCAAACTGCTGGCCGCGCTTCTGCTGGCCTCTGCCGCCCCGGCGGCTCCCACCCTGAAAATGCCGCCTCCGAAAAGCGTAACGGACAGTGCGCCGAAGTATGGCGGCATTGTCTCGCAGACGTATGACAAAGGCCAGTCCGTCACCGAAACAAAGCTCGCTAACGGGCTGACCATCCTCTCCAAAGAAGTCCACTCCGCTCCCGTGGCCTATTTCAGCGTCTACTACAAAGTCGGCTCGCGCGACGAACTCACGGGGGAAACCGGGCTGTCGCATATCTTAGAGCATATGATGTTCAAAGGGACCACGGACCTGCCGCCGGGTGCGATCAACCACCTGTTTCAGACCAACGGCGGGCAGATCAACGCTTCCACCGGGCCGGATGTCACCGAGTACCATGAGCTGATTGCCGCCGACCGGCTGGAGCTGGCGGCGCGGATTGAAGCGGACCGCATGGAAAACTCGCAGTTCGCGCCCAAAGAGCTGGCCCATGAAATGACCGTCGTGCGCTCCGAGCTGGAAGGCGATGCCAACAATCCCGGCTATGACCTGTATGCCAACGTCTTCCTGCCCGCCACATTCACCGCGCACCCGTACCACTGGCCGACCATCGGCTGGCGCAGCGATGTGGAAGCGGTTGCCAGCCGCCGCGATGTGATCTACAGCTACTACCGCGAGCATTATATGCCGTCCAATGCCGTGGTGGTTATGGTCGGCGACTTTGACACCAAAAAGGCCGTGGCGATCTGCCAGAAATACTTTGGCGTCTACCCGCTGACGCAGCCCGAGACGCACCATATCACGCCCGAGCCGCCGCAGCGCGGGGAGCGGCGAACGATTTTAAAGCGCCCCGGCACGACCGGACAGGTGATCATTGGCTACCATACACCCGCAACGGGGTCGGAAGACCATTATGTCTTTGATGTCGTGTCGCAGATTTTGTCCGGCGGACGCAGCGCCCGGCTGTATCAATCGCTGGTGGAAACGGGTGTCGCGCAGTCGGCAAGCGCGGGCAACGACGATATGCGGGACCCGTATTTGTTTGAATTAGACGGGACCCCCGCAAGCGGCGTCAGCAACGAAAAAGTGGAAGCCGGGCTGGAAGCCGAGGCCGCGAGGCTGCAAACCACGCCGGTCACCGCCGAGGAGATGGCCCGCGCCGTGCGTCAGATTGAAGCCGCGTTCGTGTACCAAAACGAAAGCGTTTCGGCGCAGGCCGGGCAGATTGGCCGCTTTGCCGCCATCAATCAGCCGCATTACTTGGACACGTACCTGGACAAAATCCGCAAAGTCACCCCTGCCGACATTCAGCGGGTCGCGCAAAAGTACCTGACGGCGGACAACCGGACCGTGGCGACCTTTGAGCCGCAGCCCACCCCGCCCGGCGCTCCTCCGCCCCCGCCGCCGGTGGTGGACAACTTCGGGGCCGCGAAGCCCGTCACCGACCCGAAACAGAAAGCCTTACTGGCGGCTTTGGACAAAAAGTTCAACACGGCGGTTAAGACGCCGAAAGTGGCGGCGACCACCAAACCCACCCGCGTCGTGCTGCCAAACGGCATGGTGCTGATTGTGCAGGAAAACCATGCCAGCAAAACCGTGGCGATTGACGGCTACCTTTCTGCCGGAAGCGCTTTTGAGCCGCAGGGCAAATACGGTGTTGCCGGCTTGACCGCCGCCATGCTCGGGCGTGGCGCGGCGGGCAAAACGGCTTTGCAGCTTGCCTTGCAGCTTGAGTCAGTCGGCGCAAGCGTCGGGGTCAGCGGCGGCGTAGAAGAAGCCAACATCGGCGGCAGCAGCCTGACCAAAGACTTCGGGCTGACGCTCGCCACCCTGGCCGATGAGCTGCGCCGCCCGGACTTCCCGCAGGAACAGCTCGACCGCCTGAAAGCGCAGACGCTGGCGGGCATTCAGGATGCCCGGCAGGACACCGGCGGCACCGGCGGCGCGGGCGCACAGGCTGAAATCGCCTTCACCGAGGCCCTGTACCCGAAAGGCCACCCCTACTGGCAGCCAACGCTTGATGACCGCGAGGCGGCGACAAAGGCCATCACCCGTGATGATTTAGCGGACTTCTACAAGACCTACTACCGGCCCGACACCACCCGGTTGGTCATTGTCGGCGATGTCAACACCGCCGACGTTGTCAAGCAGGTGACCGCCGCCTTTGGCGAGTGGGCCAAGCCTGAGATGCCCGCCCGCGTGCTGGCTATCCCGAACGTCCCCACGCCCAAAACGACGCCCAAACCCATCGTTATCCCGCTGGCCGATGCCCCGCAGACGAGCCTGCTGTTCGGCTACAACTCGGGGCTAACCCGCACCGCACCGGATTTCTATGCCGCGCAGATTATGAGCTACATCATCGGCGGCGATACGTTTGGCTCCCGGCTCGGCAAGGTCATCCGCGACGAAAACGGGCTGGCCTACAGCGTGTATTCGTTTATTGACGCGCAGCACGGCTCGGGACCGCTGGAGGTCTTTGTCGGCGCGAACCCCGCCAACGCCACCCGCGCCCTGTCGCTCCTGCGGCAGACCTTGTCTCAGGTGAAGCAGTACGGGCTGACGGACGACGAAATCCGGCAGGCCAAGCTCTACCTGACCGGCTCGTATCCCCTGCGCCTCGAAACCAACTCCGGCGTCGCCAGTCAGCTCTCCGTTGCCGAAGAATACGGCCTCGGTCTGGACTACATCACCCAGCGGGCCACACTGTACAATTCCGTCACGCCTGCACAGGTCAACGCCGCCGTCAAGAAGTACGTCCGCCCCGAGCAGGGCGTGCTGGTGATTGCGGGGGCGACGCCGAAGTAGGGTTTCTCAAACTAAAAGGCCCGGCGCATACGCGCCGGGCCTTTACTACATCATAATGGAAATGAATACAAAAAAGTTGACTTTGTCATAAGTTTAATGTTATTATTGCTGTATGTTATCCACATCATCCGAAGATAATGAAGACGAGCCATTGTATTCCACAGTTGAAGCAGCACAATGTACAGGCTTCTCTACACGCCAGCTTGGCTACTGGGCACAGCAAGGTTTAATTGTTCCTGTTCAACCATCGTATGGTCGCGGCTCAAAGAGGAGATATGCACTCAATGATTTGGTGCAATTACATTTTGTCCGCCGCTTGAAGCAAAAGAACTGGTCCACTCAAAGAATTCGTGAAGCGATGGCAACACTTCGTGGAGTAATGCGCGATCCCAATCCGCTCAAAAATGCCATTATTGTCGAAGAACCAGGGGTGTTCATTGCCCTTTTCAAAACGCAACAAGGGCGTCAAGTGCTTGTGGAAGCACTAAACGCAGGAGGCCAGCAAGTTTTAGAAATCGTTTTGGAAACTCTTACAGAAGAGACACGCTTGGAACTAGCACAACTGAAATAAATTATGTCTTACCCCTCAAATTTGCATCCTTTGGTAACTAAAACACGCGATAGTTTGAAGCAAATTGGTTATCAAGATGCCCTTCTGCTGCTTAACTACGACTTTAGTGACGTACTTGGAGAGCAGGATGAAACGCGGACAGTTGCACTTGCGGCTTTTGCTCAAGAGCCGACTTCTTACAAAACAGCTTGTTTTGCAGTTGTACTTACAGAAAGTGATGCCCCACACGAAATCGAACTTTTCCGCGCACTAGGTGCGCCAATGGTTTTTGGATTACGCCCTGACAAGAACACGTGCCACTTATGGAAAATGACGGCGCAAGGCATACCTGAAATACGAGATCAGTTTTCAGCCGACGAGCTTACGCATCAGATTGAGAAACGACGGGAGCAGTGGCGTCCCAGTGAAGTGTTGCGGGCCAAAAGCATTGCATTCCCTAACGTCTCTCCTCAAACTGACTTTTATGATATCGGGCTTATCGCTGCAATTGAAATTGATGTGCATCGTAAGTTAAATGAACTTCTGAGCGATGTCGTTGCTCGATCTCGTGAAATCTATTTAGAGAGGCATAATCAAGAACCTGACGATCAGGCTTACCGAGCGTTGTTTCAAGTTGTTTTTCGTTTCATGGCAGCTAAGCTGTTAGGAGACCGCAAGCATCCTGGCGATTGGCTCAACCCTGACGCTATTACAGTGCTTCAAGCTGTCAATAAATTTTACAACGATCCAGCCCCAACGCTACCGACACTTGATGCGCCAATTCGGAATTGGGCTTGGGGCAAAATTCGCACTGCGATTCACTTCCAAAACCTCTCAGTGGAAGCACTTGCTTACGTCTACGAAAATACCTTCGTGGATATTTCAACACGTCAAACTCTTGGCACTCATGCTACACCTTATGAAATTGCAGAGTATATGGTCCGCGCCCTGCCGATTGACGAACTCCCCCAGGACGAGCGCACTGTCTTTGAGCCGTTCTGCGGAGCCGCCCCGTTTTTGATTGCAGCCCTGGGGCGCTTGCGCGAACTGTTGCCGGATGGGATGAACGCGGCAGAACGCCATGACTACTTCGTGCGGATGCTAGCGGGAATGGAGATAGACCCGTTCGCTCGTGAGGTCGCTTTCCATTCGCTCATTCTGGCGGATTACCCCAATTCTAACGGGTGGAAGATTTTAGAGGAAGATGTTTTCGCGTCGTCTCAATTTACGAACAATCTGGCGCGGGCTAACATCGTGCTTTGCAACCCACCTTACGGTGTTTTTGCAGATCAGGAAAAGTCAAGATACGCCCTTACCTCAGCCGATAAAGCCGTCGAAGCCTTAATGCGTGTCCTTCAAAATCCGCCGGAAATGTTGGGCTTTGTACTGCCGCGCGTCTATGTTAATGGAAAGAGCTACCGTGAAGTGCGACAGCTACTAGAGGCAGAGTACGGACAGGTGGATGTCATTGTTCTTCCTGACAAAGTCTTCAAACATTCTCGTAGTGAGACAGTGATGCTTTTAGCCCATAGCTGGGACCAGGGACCAGCAGAACACCGCCTCACGCGACTGTCCAAGATACAGTACCAGGAGTTCAAGCACACAAAAATCATCAATTGGAAGCAGCAACCATTGCAGGGGGTATGGGAAGAACTTAGCGATCTGCTCCCTTTATCGGCCATCGCTGATGTTCATCGTGGCATCCAATACAATATGCCCTTGCAAGCTAACTACTCACAACTTGTTTCTGACGTTGATAAAACTGGTTTCATGCCAGGTCTACTACGAGTGCAGAACAACTTAGCACCTTATGTTGTCCATGAGTTCAAATTCCTGAATACCGATCCAGGAGTGATGCTGTATTCCGCTTATAAGCTCCGGTGGGACTTGCCAAAGGTAATTCTTCCGGCGGCTAGGCGGCGTGAAACGCAATGGGTGACGACAGCGGTGGCCGATTATGATGGCTTATACTGCACACAAAGATTCCACGGTGTGTGGCCCAAAGCTGCTACTAAGCCTTTGGAAGTTCTGACAGCTATTCTCAATGGCCCAGTTGCAAACGCATGGATTGCAGAGCACTCGGACAAGCGGGACGTTCAGAGGAGTGTAGTAGATAGTGTGCCGATTCCTGCCCTGTCATCAACAGCAACAGAGCTAATCACTCGCTATGTGGATCGCTACATCCACTTCCACGAAAAGGCTGAGGCGGTAAATATACTGCTGAAAATAGATGCCGCCGTGCTGGATGCTTACGGACTATCGGAAGAAGCCGAGAGTGAACTGTTGGCCTGGTTTGATGGAGCACGACGCCCCGGCGTCCCCAGCTTTACAGGATACGGTGCGGCATTCGAGCAGGCGCGGACGGAATACCGGCAGGAATTAGCACACTTTCAGCAGTTGGAGCGTTACCAAGACCTTGTAGAAAAATCATTCTTAGAGGAATTGACGTCACAGGAATTCCGGGAAAAAGAGCATCTCAGTCAAACCATTGATAAATTCAACGAGCCGTTTTACGTGTCGGTTTCGCAGAAGCAGAGCAAAGATCACTGAAAGGGCCGCAAAAAATGGCCCGCTTCACGCGCACTCACCCTGCACCACAGACACAAGGACATTACAGAAACTTTCGGGAGCAGGTTCGGCAGGATTTTGGAGGATGTTGTGCTTACTGCCTATTGCCAGAGTTAGAAGCTGGCGGTGAAAGTAATTTTGAGCTAGATCATTTCAAGCCTAAAAGCAAATTTCCAGACTCGATTAGAGATTTCCGCAATCTATATTGGTCATGTAGCGTTTGCAACGGCAACAAGTGGAGCCGCTGGCCTTCAGCACAACTTGAGCAACGAGGGATAGGATTTGTGGATTTTTGCCGAGATGATTTTCACAATCATTTTCAGCTTACTGCTGATGGACTTTGGGTTCCTCTGAGTCTGTCAGCTGAGTATACTGAAGAGATCATCAAAATAAACAGCCCTCATTTGGTTGCGAAGCGCCTGCAAATAAGCTGGCGACCGTAAATCTTATTGTTACTTGATTGATAGACAAACAGGCCCGGCGCATACGCGCCGGGCCTTTTTTTGTTCTTATCTGTTCTTACCCGCGCATCCCCGTCAGCCCCGTGGCCCGGTCGCCGGTCGTGTCTGCCGTCGAAGTCGGCTGGGCCAAGTCATCGGCGGTCAGCCCGCCGCCCGGCTCCTGCGTGTCCACCTGGCCCGCGTTAGTATCGTCGGGGTAGGGAGGCGGCATGGTCGGCACGGCGTCCTCTTCGGTGATGCCGCCGCCCGCCACCAGTTCAATTTCTCCGAGGCCGGGCATCTCGCTCGGCGTGTATTCTTCTGCCATCTTCTCATCAGCCATAGTGTTGTGTTCCTCTTGAGATTGAAATACCGCACGGCGGCCCGGTGTCAAACGTTCTTGCATTCAAGCTGTCTGAGAATGGCGAAGGTATCTAATGACTGACGCGCAGATGAAGACTGCAAAAAGACCGGCCACGGCTCCACCTAGAACCCACAAATACCAATCATAAGTCACGTCTTCTTCGCTGTGGCTGTTTCTGGCAAGTAAAGCTGACCACGATAATCCCGCGTAGGCTCCGCTTGTCATACCAGCTAAATACATGAAAACCGTCAAAAGGCTATCAATGATTTTTTTCACATCCGACCCTCTACTTTTGTATCGCAAGGCATCATTGAAAGGTGAACTCTATGCAGAGTCAGCAGACCGTTTGGCGTACCAGGCGTGAATAAGAAGCGCCTGATAAAACGCAATCGGGGCATCGAAGCCGCTGGCTTCTATCTCGGCTTCAATCATAGCGGGCGGCAGGACGGCGACATCACGGCCATAGCTTTCCGGCATTTTGGCGATGGCGTCTTTAGGGATTCCAGTGTACCTCTGCATTTGAAGCCATGTCTGCAAGAGGCTCTGATAGGCCGGTGTGGATAAATCGGAGGCCAGCGTGGAGGCGACCAGAACGCCGCCGGAGCAGAGGCGGGCGGCGATTTGCGCCCAGTAGTCCCGCCGGGCATTGGGCGTCAGCAGGAAGTGCGTCACCAGAAGCGAAGTCGCGGCATCGAAGGGCGGCGCGTCGGGCAGGGTGTCCAGGTAGCCCGCGTGGAAGGTGCAGCGGGAGGCAATTCCGGCGTCCTCGGCCCGCTGACGGCAGATGTCCAGCATCGGCGCGGCAGGCTCGACCGCCGTGAGCTGCCAGCCGGGGAACGCTTCGGCCAGAAACAGCAGCTCGGCCCCGGTCCCCGCGCCGACGCACAGCACCCGCGCCTCGGCGGGCAGGCCGAGCAGTATCACGCGCAGCAGCAAGTGAATAGCATCGCTCAAAGGAGCCAGCTTCTGGTACTGGGTATTGAATGACGAAGCGCGTTCTTTGTCAAAGGCAATAGAGTATTTTTGAGTTTCCATGATGGCGTGATTGTAGCATATTTGCCCCGGCGCGGGTATAGGCAGAGTATCAGAACGAAGGAGAGACAGCAATGATTGATGGACGCACTGACCCGATGGCCCCGGACAGCGTGGGCGACAGCTCGACCGACGACGAAGTGCGGGGGGAGCAGGAGTATCTGAAGACGGATGAAGGCGGGCCGGCCCCGCTGGCCGGCTCCTTAGACTATGCGGACCCGGCGACAGCCCCGACCGAGGACCCGAACAGCGATCCCGGTTTGGTGCAGGACAGCCGGGACCCGTCGCTGCCGAACAGCACCGAGGACGACGGCAGGCCCGAAGACAGCCGGGGCGACACGCCCTATGACGCGCAGGGCACGATGGGGTCCGAAGGGGGCTAGGAGTCGAAGGCGAGGAAGGCGGCGACGCAGGCCGGGTCCCACTGACTGCCCGCGCCTTCGGCCAGAATGCGCCGCGCCTCTGCCGGGGCCATTCCCTTGCGGTAGGGGCGGTCGGTGGTCATGGCCGAGTACGCATCGGCGACGGCTATGATGCGGGCGGTCAGCGGGATGGCATCACCCACCAGACCGCCCGGATAGCCACCGCCGTCCCACCGCTCGTGATGGTGGCCTATCGCGCCGAGCGTCGCTTCTAAACCGGGCACAGCGGCGACAATGACGACGCCCATACGCGGGTGCTGCTTGATAGCCTCGAACTCGTCTTCCGTCAGCGGGCCGGGCTTTCGCAGGATATGGTCGGGAACGCCGATTTTGCCGACATCATGGAGCAGCGCAGTCATCTGAATGTCCTGCTGCGCCTGCGCGTTCAGCCCCAGCGTTCGCGCAATGGTCAGGCTGTGCTTCATCACATCTTCCGAATGGCGGTGGGTATAGCGGTCTTTGGTGTTCACGGCGGCCATCAGGGCGTCCAGCATCGGAAAGCCGCTGATGCTCTCGCGCAGGGCGCGGCGCAGGGCCGGGGCTGCCCCTTCGCGCTCCGCCCCGGTTTTGGCCCGCATCAGCCGGTCGTCGGCGAGCTGCACCAGGGCTGTCCGGGTCGCGGCCTCCTCGGGGAACAGGGCAACGCCCGCCGAGAACGTCTTGAAATCCTAAAAAGCCATAGAGTGAAGCGAAAGTCCTATCAACAAAAAAGACGCTTGCCTTTCGGCTGCGTCTTTGGGTGCGGTTGTTCTTACGGTTGTTGCAGTCCCGCTATCTGATTTCTCAATTCAGCAAGACGCCGATGGTCTTCCTCACCCAGCTTTTTCGCTTCCTTTGCCACCTTTTTCGCTTCTTCTGCCGTCTTTTTCGCTTCCTTCGCAACCATGCGCGAATCTTCGGCAGAATGCTGCGCGTCTTCGGCTATCCGCCGCACACGCCTTATTTCTTCCTGACGTGCATCCTCCGCTTCTTCCCGAACGTCCTCCGCGTCCCGCCTATCCGCTTCGGTGTTTTCCCGTTTGCCTTCCGCCACCGCACGGTCATTTTCGCTAAACTTGCGAGACACTTCCTGACCACGCCGATTGAGTTCGCCGGAAGTGCGAAGATGCTCTCCGCTCTCCCGGTGCGTCTCAGCATCTTCTCGTCTCTCTTCTGATTCCTGAGTTGGCATGATGGACTTCTCCTGAGAAAGATTACATAAGAGAAAAGATTACATAAGAGATTTGTGGAAATCTAATAGCACTCTGACACGCACTTAATGCAAGAGTTGCCTCTGGAATCGCCAATATCTCCTCGGCATCTTTCATGTGCATAGTACCCGAAAAGATTGCGAAGTAACCAAACGAGAGGCGACAAAAGAAACCGAGCAAAAGAGACCGCTTCCGAAAAATCGGCCTCAAACCGCTTCCAAGTTCCTCAGTCCCGGACACCGCCTCAACATCAGGGCGGCAGGATAAGTCACGTCCGTGAATGGGGCATCTTATAGACGAATCATATAGGCAGGACTTTCGCTTCACTCAGTGATTTTTCTGAATTTAAAGATATTATTACTTCATGTTGCCAATTGTAAATCAGGATGAAGCAAGCGCAAGCGAAAGTCCAGATAGGAAATTCCTCACATCTCCGCAGGCGTGTAGCCGGTCAATGTTTCGCAGGCGGCGTTGGCTTCGGTCAAGCGGCCGTCAATATTGAGCATAAATACGGCGTCCACGTTCTGCTCAAACAGGGAGCGGTAGCGCTGCTCGCTTTCGGCAAGCTGCCGCCGCGTTTCGTGCTGCGCGGTGATGTCCCGGAACAGCACCGACAGGCCCGACGGGGCGGGGTGAATGCTGACCTCAAACCACTGCCCGTGCACCGGCGAAAACAGCTCAAACCGGTCCGGCGTCTGCGTGCGGAAGGCTTCCGTGTACGCCAGCTCAAACTCCGTGCCGACGCCCTCGGGAAACTCTTCCCAGACGTGCCTGCCGAGCAGGCTTTCGCGGGTGCGGCTGGAGACCTCGGCGGCTTTGTCATTGACGAACGTGATATGCCAGTCGGCATCCAGCGCCAGAACGCCGTCGCCGATGCGCTCCAGCGCCGCTGTCAGGGGCGCGAGTGTGGCGGATGTGACAGGAGTGGACATAGCTGTATTTTACCACGTTTAGCGGGCAGACGGACAGTCAAAATAAGCGAACGCACGTTCTATTTTTATGCCATACTTTCCCCGGAGGATGCGGAAAGAAAAAGCAAAATGTGGAGAACAGAACGGGAACGGGTCGGGAGCGCACGGGCAAGGCTGACGCTGGCAGCGCGGCTGTGGGGATGGACGCCGCACCGGCGGCAGCGGGAGTGGTTTGTGTCCCCGGCCCCGGTGCGCGTCGCCGCCTGCGGGCGGCGCTGGGGCAAGACGGAGAGTTTGAGCGTGGACCTTGCCACACTGGCGCTGGCCGCGCCGGGGACGCGGCAGCTTGTGGTGGCCCCGACCGACGCGCAGGCGCGGCTGCTGGGGGAAGACGTCTGGGCACGGCTGGAAAAAGCACTGGACGGCACGCACGCGGAGCTGGCGGGGCAGACGCTGGTCGTCCGCGCCCGGCCCTGCCTGGTAATGCGCGTCACGGACAAAGACGGGCAGGTCTCCGAAATCCTCTGCCGGACGGCAGGGCGCGATGGGCGGAACCTGCGCGGGCTGTGGGCGCACCGGATTGTGGTGGACGAGGCCGCGCACGTCCCCGACCGCGTTCTGCGCGAGGTGCTGCCGCCAATGCTGGCTGACAAGGGCGGCGAGTGGACTCTGGCGTCGTCGCCGAACGGGCGGCAGGGAGCGTTTTACGGGCTGTATGCACGCGGGGCGCGTCCGCACACAGAGGGATTGCGGCATGAGTCGTTTCAGTGCGCGACTTCTGACAACCCGCATCTGGACCGGGCGTGGCTCAAAGCGCAGGAGCAGGATATGTCGCCGGAGCTGTTCGCGCAGGAGTTCGGAGCGCAGTTTTTAGACAGCTTTGGGGCGGTCTTTCGGGACGAAGACATTGACGCCGCCATCACCGACCTGCCGGGGGTCCGGCTGGAACGGGCCGGGGCAGACTCGGAAGCGCGGGCGGGGCGGCATTATGTCATGGGGATTGACTGGGGCCGCAAGATGGACTATTCGGTGGTGATTGTGCTGGATGCCGAGGCGTGTCCCGCCCGGCTGGTGCATTTGAGCCGCTGGCGCGGGACGGGCTGGCTGCCGCAGGCCGAAGCGGCGGCGAGTTTAGTCGCCCGGTTCCGCCCCCGACGTCTGGTGGCCGACGGCACTTCGCTGGGCGACCCTCTGGCGGCTCTTTTGACCGAGGCGATAGCGCAGCAGCTCCCGCCCGGCGCGGGCCGTCCGCTGGTGGAGCAGTTTCAGTTCAGCGCCGAAACCAAGCAGGCTTTAATCGACCGCCTCACGGTAGGGCTGGCCGGGCGCGGGCTGCAAATCCCGCCGCACGGGGCGCTGCTGGACGAGCTGCGGGGATTTGAGTACGCGCCGGGCGGTCAGGGCCGCCTGAAAATGGCGGCGCGGGGCAGTGGGCATGACGACTGCGTCATTGCACTGGCGCTGGCCTACTGGGCCGTCCCCGCGCCGGGAATGTCACGGGCCGACTTCGGCATCCTGCTGGGGTCGTCGCTGACACGGTAGCTCCACGGCCATTTTCTTTCCGGGGGCAAACAAAATGTGCCCCCGGAAACAATCCCGCAACAAAGCAGGTGTACACTGAGTACGAAAGAGCGCCCTTTCACCCCCGGCACAGACGCCGCGCACTTCTTCCTGAACGACCCTTAAGAGACCCACGATTTAGCAGGCAGACGGCTTGCGATTTGCATGTACTCGGGTTATAATGCCCCGTACTGCGCCCACTCATTCTCATTTTTCCGAAACAGGCCCCGCTTTAGAGGGCCGTAGCGAGCATGGAGACCACTGCCAATGACACTTCTGACACGCTTTCGCACGCGGGCTATCGTCCCGCTGAGCGCCGCCCTGCTGGCCGGAGGGCTGACCGTAGGCATAGCCCCCGCTTCCCACGCACAGGCCGCGCCTTTTCTGGACACGCCCACGAACCACTGGGCCTATGAAGCCGTTCAGAACCTGGCCGCCAAAAAGATCATTATTGGCTACCCCGACGGCACTTACGGCGGACGACGCCCGATGACGCGCTACGAGTTCGCCGTCGCCATTGACCGCCTCCTGCGGACCCTGGCCGACATGAACAGCCCCACGCCCCCGCCCGGAACCCCGCCCGCCAATGCGCTGACGCAGGACGAGCTGAACCAGGTGCAGGCGCTCATTGACAAGTTCCGCCCGGAGCTTGACACCATTCAGTCCAACTTGAAGCAGGCACAGGACGACATCGACGCACTCCGCGCCGACGTTCTGGACGCCAAATCCCTTGCCAACAAAGCGCAGGCCACGGCGGACAACTCTTATGGGGTCGGCGCAAACCGCAAGTTCCAGATTTCCGGCTACGTGCAGGCCCGCTACCAGTCGGCGTCCTCGGGTCAGGGCGCATTGAACCGCTTCCCGCAGGGCAATGCGGGCGGCGCGGGAGCCTACAACGGCACGTATGGGTCCGGCAGCAGCCCGTCCACGTTTGACGTGCGCCGGGCGCGGCTGAAGTTCACCGGGCAGGTGACGGGCAACACTAAGTATGCCGTGCAGGTTGACACGTCGGGCGCGGTGACGACCGGCGCGAATTCCAACCAGCAGGTGACGGTGCGCGAGGCGAATGTTGCCTACACCGGTGGCAACGGGGACCCAGGCAAGAATCTGACGGCGACGGCGGGCCTGTTCGCCACCCCGTTTGGCTATGACCTGCCTTCCTCGCAGGCAAATCTGATCGGCCCGGAGCGGCCTCTGGCGTTTTCCGAAAGTGGCGCGGGCATCTTCACCAATCAGGACTACGATAAGGGCATTCAGCTCTCGTATAACACCCCCCGGCAGCTTGTGTTTCTGCCGACAGGCCTCAAGCTGACCGCTGCACTGATTAACGGCTCAGGCCGCACCTCGGACGATAGCGACGGTTTCAAGGACCAGATTTACCGGATTGCGTATCAGACCAAAGACAAGGTTGTTTCGGTGGGCGGCTCGTACTACTACGGCCAGATCAACACCACCGGCATTCCCGGCAACTTGGTCGGCACTGGCATCACCGGCACGGGCAGCCAGTACACAGGCCGCAAAAAAGAGCTGTACGGAGCCGACGCGCAGATCGTGACTCCGTTTGGGCCGTTCGTGAACGCGGAGTATGTCGGCGGCCTGTATGAGCAGCGGTCGTTCTTCGGGGCGCCCGGCGCGAACGCGCTGTCCACGCTCTACGCCAAAGACAACCACATCGACGGCTACTACGCCACCGCTGGCTGGACCTTCGGCCAGAAAGGCAGCCATCCGCTGACGCTGGCAGGCCGCTATGACACGCTGAAGCGCGGCGAGGGCCGGGGCGGCAGCGACTCGTATACCGATGAGAACATCGGCTACGGGGCATTGTACAACCTCGACAAAGCCACCCGCCTGCGCGTCTGGTACGAGCGCCCCGACCGCGTCGCCCACGCCCCCGGCACGGACACGCCCGCCCGCTACGGCCTGTTCACCGGCGAAATCCAGGTTAAGTTCTAAAAACGGAGAGCGAAAGGGCGGGGGCAAATGCCCCCGCCCTTTTTGCGTTTGCCGCATTGCGGGTATATCCCAATCATCAGACACCTCCAAAGGAACAAAACCTCGTGAGCCAGGACTATACCGAAGACGTGAAAGAGCGCCTCGTGCGCGAGCTAACCGACGCCCCGCAGGGGACCAACGACAGCGAGATGCCCATGCCGGGCAACCCGAACCCCACCGGCGAAGTCGGCCCCAGCCCCGGCCCGGATACCATCCCTGCCGGAGACCCCACCCTGACCGAGCCAGGGTCCCTCGGCGTCGATGATATGGGCGAAAGGGAAGACCCCGGTGTCGCCAACGCGGGCGGCGTCAACGCCAACAACACCGACGGCACCGCCGCCCTCGATCATCCGATGGACCCGTAGGAGGCCCCCCCGCCCCAATTCTGGGGAGCCAGAAGTTAAGAGTAGGGGCGCGATGAATCGCGCCCTCTTTATCCGGTCCGTATTTATCCGGTTCCCCCAGAATTGGGGGCTAGGGGTCTCCTCTACGCCTCCGCATAGAAAGCGAACACACTCATGGCAGACACCACAGACGGCATCTTAGCGACCGCCGGAACACGCCCCGCTGAAACCGGGCCGGGCGCGACTGGCGGAACCCCCACCGGCGGCGGCGTGGCCGTGCCCACGGACCAGACGCTGATAGGCATGGAGAGCAGCGAAATCGGCGACACATCGGGCATCGGCGGACCGTCCAACCCAAGCATTGCCGAAGAGGACGGCGACGGGGCAAACCCGATGGCCTCCGCGACCGGCGGCGATGACGAGCCGGACGCCAACGCTCCTACGGGCGGCCTGTCCAAGACCGGCACGGTGGGGGGCGTCCCAACCGGAGCCTCCGAGTCAGGCATGGGCAGCACCACCGGCCCGACAGCGGGCGGCGGCGGGCTGAGTGACCCAAGCACAGGTAGCGGCATCTAAGAGCAGAAAGAAACAGCATCAATGGCAGGCAAATTAGACGGGAAAGTGGCGCTCGTGACCGGCGCGTCGTCCGGCATTGGTGAGGCCACCGCGCTGGCGCTGGCCGAAGCAGGGGCAAGCGTGGCCGTGGCCGCACGGCGCACGGACAAGCTGGAAGAGTTAGTTAAGAAAATTGAAGGCATGGGCGGCAAAGCCTTTGCCATCACCGCTGACGTGTCCGACGAAGATCAGGCGCGGGACATGGTGACGGCGGCGAATGCCGAGTTCGGGCGCGTGGACATTCTGGTCAACAACGCCGGGGTGATGCTGCTTGGCCCCATCGGCGGCGCGGACACAGAGGAATGGCGGCGGATGCTGGGCATTAATGTTCTGGGCCTGATGTATGCCACGCACGCCGCCCTGCCGCTGATGAAGGCGCAGGGCAGCGGGCATATCGTCAACATTTCCAGCGTCGCCGGGCGCACTGTCAGTGCGGGGGTCGGCGTCTATAATGCCAGCAAATGGGGCGTCGGCGCGTTCTCCGAATCGCTGCGGCAGGAAGTCTCCAAAGACAAAATCCGCGTCACGATTATCGAGCCGGGCGCGGTCGCCACGGAGCTGACGCAGCACGTCACCAACCCCGAGGTACAGGAACGGGTCCAGAAGATGTACGACGAGATCACCACTCTGGAAAGCGAAGACATCGCCGCCGCGATAATCTACGCCGTCACTCAGCCGGACCGGGTCAATATCAACGAGATACTCATTCGGCCCACCGAGCAGCAGAGTTAGCACAAGCACGTAGGGGCAGGGCTTGTCCCTGCCCCGCATGGTGTATAATAACACCGTCATGTCCTCCCCCACCCCTTCCACAACACCAGAAATCCCGCTGACCGATGAGCAGCAGGCGATTGTCGCGCACAACCACGGCCCCGCGCTGGTATTTGCCGTCGCCGGGGCGGGCAAAACGACCGCGATGACGCACCGGATTGAGCGGCTCATTCGGGAAGACGTCTTTCCTGCCCGCGCCATTCTCGCCACATCGTTTAGCAAAGCCTCCGTCACCGACATCAAGCACGCCCTCGCCCGCTGGCCTCACTGCGCCGGGGTCACGACGCAGACGCTGCATTCGGTCGGCTGGGGTGTTCTGCGGCTGGCACAGCGGCGCGGGCTGGGACCGGGGCTGGCGCTGGGTGAGGGCGATGAGGGCAGCGACTCGCAGCTTCTGGGCAAGGTTCTGGGGCGGGCATGGCGCGAGAAAGTGGCGTTCGCGCCGGAACTCGACGGGCTGGACCGGCAGGATTTTCTCACTTATGTGGGGGTAATGAAGGCCAATCTCTGGTACGCCGACCTGGACGCCGCCCATCTGCCGCCGTCGGCGCTGGCAATCGCTAAACAGGCCCCCGCGCCGCCGGGCTTTGCGTGGTACCGGGACCTGTTCAAGCTCTATGAGCGGGTCCGCTTAGAAGAAAATGTGCTGACATTTGATGATATGCTGCTCGGCGGCTGGGAGTGCCTGCACCGCTTCCCCGAGGTCCGCGCCGAGGCGCAGCGCCGCTGGCAGTGCGTGTTGGTAGACGAGTTTCAGGACGTCAACCCGGTGCAGTCCGCGCTTCTCGATGTTTTGACTGAGCCTCACCGGAATTATATGGCGATTGGCGACGACGACCAGACCATTTACGAATGGCGCGGCGCGGACCCCGGCCTGATTTTGTCGTTCGGGCGGCGCTACGGGGCGCGGCGGTACTTTATCGGCGACAACTTCCGTTCCCACGCCGCCCCGCTCGCGCTGGCAGGCCGGGTGATTGCCCACAACCGGAGGCGCGAGCCGAAGCACCTGTCCCTGACACGCGGCTTTGGCGGGCATCTGGCAGTGCATACGGAGGACACGCCGGAGACGCAGGGCAAGCACATCGCGGCGCTCATTAAAGAGGCACGGGCGGCGGGGCGGCGGGCGGACGAAATCGCGGTGCTGGTGCGGCTGTACGCGCAGACGCCGTCTTTGGAACAGGCGCTCGTCGAAGCGGAAATCGCCTACAAAGTGGTCGGCGGCAGCCCGTTTTACGCCCGCCCCGAAGTGCTGACACTGCTGGACTATGTTCACCTGAGCGGGACACTGGGCGAAGACTGGGAAACACGCTGGGCGCGGGTCGCCAACAAGCCGACACGCTACGTCTCCCGGGTGCTGACCGAGACAATCACACAGGCCGTGCGCGGGGGGCGGACATTGCCGCAGACGCTGGAAGGGGCGGCCAGCGCGTCCTCGGACCATCTGGCCGGACGCCTGCGCGATCTGGCTGACACGCTCGTCTGGCTGGCCGGGGCGCGGGACACCCTGCCCGCCGGGGCGGCGCTGACACTTTTGGACCGGAAAATCGGCTACGGGGACTTTTTGCGCCATTCGAGCGGCTTTCCCGAAACCGGCGCGGCGCGAGCGGCCAATTTAGACGCCTTCCTGCGCTATGCCCAGAGCTGGCCGACACTCACGGCTCTCATGGCGCATCTGGACGATTTGGCGGCGCGGGGGGTTGGGCAGGCCCATAAAGCGGGGGCGGACGCGGTCTCACTGCTGACGGTGTTCCGGGCAAAGGGCCTGCAATGGCCGACGGTGTTTCTGCCGGACTGCAACGGCGGCGTGTTCCCCTACGGCGGCCCGGAGGAGCTGGAAGAAGAGCGGCGGCTGTTTTACGTCGCCCTGACCCGCACCCGCGACACGCTGCACCTGCACGTCGTCCGCACCGAGCCGCCGTCGCCGTTCCTGCGCGAAGCGGACTGGGAAGCCACGCTGGCCTCCGTCGCTGAAACCGGCACGCTGCTGGCCCGCTCGCCGGGCGAGTGGACGACGCGGGAAACGCTGACGCTGGCCCAGCATATCCCCGCGCTGGGCCTGGAGCGGTACGTAAAAACATGGGCGGATGCCGCGCACATACAGGCCGCCGCCCGGCATTTGAGCGCGTTCCATGACGCCGCGCAGGCGCAGGATGTCTTCGGGGCGCTGGGGCTGACCGACGCGCAGGCATCGTTCTGGCGCGGCCTTCTGCCCGCCGACTGGCCTGCCGCCGACCTGCCGGACTTTGCCGATTTGGCCGCGCTCGTTCCCGCGCCTGCCGAAGTTCTGCCTGAAGCCGCGTCCGCCGTTCGGGCACAGTTCACGCCCGGCGCGGCGCGTGTGGGCGGGCAGGTGCATCACGCGCAGCACGGGGAAGGAACCATTCTAGCCGTCCGGGGCGACCGCCTTTCACCGCGTCTGGAAATCCAGTTTGCGCGGGGTCGCCCGGTCGTCCTCCCCGCCAAGTTTGTGGAGTTTGCTGTGGAGTTTGCTGTGGAGTTCACCCAGGCGGTGGCAATACCCTGAACGGCTGGCTCTGTACCGGCGCGGGCGGCACGGCGGCGGGCGGCAGGGGAGCCGCCGGAGCAGGAGCGGAAACAGGCACGGGCGGCGGCACGGTGGCGGCATGGGTGACAGGGGGCGTGAAGAATGTAATTGCGGCTAGCACAATTATAAGAGTCAGGGCCGCCCCCAGCACAGCGGCGGTCAGCAGAGTGGCGCGGCGCGTCAGCGCAAATCGGGGCACGGACTGGGCGGGCGGCAGAGCAGAGGGCGCGGCGGAGTGGGCGGCGGCGCAGCGCAGGTCGCCGACCATCGCCGCCGCACCGGGATAGCGTTTTGCCGGGTCCTTTTCCAGCGCCTGGTCCACCACGGCCTGCACGGCGGGCGAGAGGCCAGGAATGGGCACGGGCTGGCCCATCAGCACCTGATGGGCGACCAGCGGAAAGCTGGACCCCTGGAAAGGCGGACGGCCCGCCAGCATTTCGTAGAGCATCACGCCGAGTGCCCACAAGTCCGATTCGGGGCTGGCGGGCTGGTTGCGAAGCTGCTCCGGGGACATATAAGTCGGCTCGCCGACCACCTGCCCCATCAGCGTCACGGTGGTGTCACCCGGCTGACGCGCCTGCCCGAAGTCTACAAGCTTCACCGTACCGTCGTGCAAAATCGTCACATTGGAAGGCCGAATATCCCGGTGCAGGATGCCCTGCGCGTGGACGGCGTCAATGGCCGACGCCAGTTGTTCCAGCATCCCGAGGGCTTCCTCCATCGGCAGCGAGCGCATATCCAGATGCTGCCGCAGGGGGTGACCGTACAGATATTCCAGCACCAGATACGGGTAGCCATCCAGCTCCCCCATCTCGTAGACGGCCAGAATGTTCGGGTGCGACAGCAGGGCCAGGGCTTCCGCTTCGCGCCGCAGGCGGGCGGCCAGAACGTGCGACTGCTCGCGGGAGGCTTCTTGGCGCGGCACCAGCCGCCGCTCGGTTGCCCCGGCGCGGGTCCCCTCCCCGCCGGGGGCTGCCTCGGTGATATGCAGCAGCTTAATCAGCACCATTCGCCCGACTCGCGGGTCCACCGCCTGATACAGCGTGTAGTGCGTCGCCCGTGCGATTTCCCGCAGCAGGACATACTCCCCGATTCGGGCGTGCAGCAGCCCATTCAAGCAATCTTCCATACCACTATTGTCGGCAGAGAGTAGTTTTTTTTGAAGCCGGTAATGAACTACGTCGCAGCAAGCTGCGAGGTATCGCACGTTTCACGCAGGCTTGTCCTGCGGCAACGGGGTCAAAATAGCTCCATCTGTTGGGAGTGCAAGCGCACGTACTCTTTCTCTGTGCCCTG